>Ga0222713_10000372_pt1 | contig 49967 bp, 51 predicted proteins | sample C33_649DmetaG_FD_165061 | JGI IMG/M metagenome (GOLD analysis project Ga0222713, IMG submission 165061) | Estuarine water microbial communities from San Francisco Bay, California, United States - C33_649D | ecosystem: Environmental > Aquatic > Marine > Unclassified | place: USA: California...
TCCCCTCCGCCCAAAACATGACACCATTATGCTCTCGTTTTTTAATACAAATTTGATAAAATAATTTTGTTATTTTTTATTTTTACTCTGCAAGACTCTATAAAATTTTCAGAAAATGGACAAAAAAAATGTCCAAAAACGTGTACCCCGTAACCTTTTTGCGCAAAAACGCGCGGTACTAGGTAAATTTTTTGGCACGTTTTGCAACAAATTTATGAGACCACACATGGTGTGAAAATATTAAAACCGTTGTTTTCAAAAATGAGACCATGTCGCCCAAATGGGCCAAAATGGCGCGCACGATGTCCCAAAATCGGGGTTTCTTGTTTTCGGAAAAAATGGTTTGGCGTTTTCGGGGGATGCAACGGCGCGCACAATGTCCCAAAATCGGGGTTTCTTGTTTTCGGAAAAAAGGTTTTCGTGTTTTGAGCACATATTACAAAATGTGGCATGTCCCTTTTTGGGCATTTCTTATTTTGAAAAAATCACGGTGGCAGTTTGGCGACGTTTTTTCAATTGTGGATTGATGGGATGTGGGTCCATCAATTCATTCATCATTTTCGTCGTCGCTCAAATCAAACGCGGCCCATGAATTGTCATACGTATTGTCGGTTGTTTTCTGCATGAGGGCAATCCCGTGCGCAGTTGCAAATGCAAATTCTCTGCACAGAGAGAATATCATTGCTGATTTTCCGTTCCGTCCTTGAAACGAATTGATGACGTCAATTCTGCGGGTCAAATCAATGTGCCGTTCTTCATCGCGAATGACTTCGGTCGCATTTGACGCGGTGATGGGTTGGATGGATTCGCGCGCGGGTTCAATTTCACCGCGGCATGCAGGGCACCGGTTGTCTTTTTTCAATGATGACAGCAAACACGACGTGCAGAATTTGTGCCCGCATGCTGTAATGGAGACATTGACTGCTTTTATTTCCTCTAAACATATGGGACATTTGTCCGCCTCTTCCTCCACCTGGGGTGCAACCACATTTGGCTGATTCCATAAATATTGCATGATTGGTATGTGGTTATTGTGATAAACGCATTGCAAGTGAATTGAACCATTTTCATAAATGCTTCAATTTTTTCATTATTTGTGTCACAATGTCGGCGCATTTGACATGTGACCACTCTTATGTGTTAATGTGGTGTGCGTTTTTTCATGGTTGTGCGGTTTTTCCGCTTGCCGCATTTGCGAGTAGTTCCACCACCACGGAGTGCGCGCATCGATGCCGCCATGATGACCGGATACTCATTGGGCGGCAAAAGTGGTGCTGGCCTGCGAGCTGCATCGGGGTCATATCCCATGTCATGTTCGAATTTGGGAGCCACCGGACGATGCGTGATATACCACGCATTTTCAATGACGGCAAAATACAATGTTTTTGTTTCATTTTCATCGACGTCCACGTATTCGTCGTCTTCTTCGTCGTCTTCTTCGCCATCGTGCGCGGCGCTGTCTTCGGGATCAGCATGTGTGAAAAACCATGTGGGAGCGCCCGGCATAATGTGAAATATCGTAAAGGTCCTACCATTCTGCAGTGTAATTTTATCGCCTATTTTGTAAGACATGGGCGCACTTGAACCATCCGGTTCCACCGGCCCAAGCCCCACTGCCTCCGTGGTGTCATGCACATCGCTACATTGTATCTTGCCATCTCTTTTCCAAAATGTTATCCGGTTGTGTTTTTGCACCGTTTCCCCCATTTCATCAAGCTCGTTCCACACAATCCAATCACTCGCTTGAATCGCCATCGGGCTGGCTGGACGCGGTGGCCTTGAATCCAGCAAGGACAATGCAGAATTGCGCATGGTTTTGTGCAATAAAGTGGGCAAGTATGGCCTCATGAATTGAGACACTCCACTCAATGATCTGCCGAATCCGTGCTTGAATTGCGATGCTCTCATTTGTTCCCAATTAGTGTATCTGCAGCTGACATCAATCACGCTCACGGAAACGTTGTGCCCGAATGTTCTATGAATTGTGTCTACTATTTGAAACAGCGTGGTTGTTGTTGCATCATCATTGCCATGCGGACCACGCGTTGTTGTTGGCAAAATGCCCAACAATTGCATCAGCGAAACAACATTGGGTTGTATCCCTGGCAGTAGGCCAATTTTTTTCGCAATTCGCATGCTTGCATCCACAACCCACACTCCAAACCTTTGTTCAAATACTTCCTTGTGTTTCAAGTGTTCCCGGACATTGAATGACGAGTCCGCGGACGATGCATCATGGGTTGTTGGTCTGGCCCAAAGATTTGCAACAAAACTGTATGTGTGATTGTGTGAAACCGCAAACGGTTTGGGCAACCAACAATCAACGCTGGCACATTTTTGGTAAGATTTTGAACTCATGGCAAACCTTTGTTGTCCTTCGTGTTGTGTTCTTATTTCATCTTTGATTTCATAGTATCTAAAGACTTCTTCGCGCACATCATACAATTTTTCGATGGGTTGCTTGACTCTGTTGGAACCCAGACGTCGCGCAGAGTTAAACAACAATGTGTTGATGACCCGTGAATCAAATGATATATTTCCATTAACCCCTCCAAGACTTAACTTGTGCACTTTGTTTTTCCACCCACTCGGTGTTTTGTCGAACGGAAGAGTTTTTCCGTGTGCCATGATGTAAATCGTAATAAATTCTTGTGTAGGTCCCGATACAAATTTGCCCTTGCCCTTGTTATTGCATGACGATGTGCTCATTTTTATAAGACAAAACAGTATGAATGATGCAATACAATGCAATATACATAATAATAAATATAATATAATAATTGTTAATTCATCTGCGGTGTGTGAATGCCTTATGTTTTGCGATTTTCATGTGCTTCTTTGTGCGCTGAGAGATGTTCGGATTTGCGTTTATTGCCCTATACGCCCGGTTAATTACGGCTTGCGTTTTCGGGCTGTGCCTGTAATTCGCGTCATGGAACCTGTTTTTCGATTCATGGTGCACTATGTGATTCAATGCGTTGCGCGTCGCCGAATGTCGTGGCAAAAAGGCCCTCATTTGCGCAGCTGCGCCAATCTGTTCGGTCGTTGAACCGCCGCGATTGCGCCGTTTCATGGTGCGTTTTTTGCCGCCACCTAATCCAACCCCGGTTGAAGCCATGTGAAGCTTCATGCTAAACTTTTCAATGCTTTGTAATAATTTGGATTGTTCAGGGGTCGGACCTGCCTCTGCAACCGGCATTTCACTGAGTGTTTTGTGCAAATTTGCAAGCACATACTCGTACTCTTCGCGTAAATGGTTCCTAGACGGAAAATTCCACACACAAGGCAACATGTAAGGGTAAACCTGCACATATTTGTGGAAAGTGCCTCTATAAAGTCCAACAACCGGATCATCTGAATACTTGAACGAAACGTCAATCATTTCATAAATTCCGCCAAACGCTTTGCACTTTACTTTGACTGTGTTTTCGTCACCGGTTGCGGTGCTGCAAATCAATGACACATTTTGTGGAATGGATGAGACCAACAATTTCATAAATGTTTCTTTAAACTGTTCAAAATCCACTGGCGAAACTGACCTATCCACAATGACCACTCCATCTATGTCAGAAAATGGTGCCATTTGCACGAATTGACTTTGTGTTTTATTTCTCAATTGCATTCGCAATGCCATTCCTCCTCTCACGAGCAATTTAATTTTTGCTTTATTCAAAAAACAATGCAATTTTCCAAATGCACAAAACATTTTCATTCTCAGTTTTGATTCAACTGAATCACTGCAAAACATGTTGAAATCATTGGATTTTGCAAGCTCGGCGCACTCAATTGGGCCGGATTGGGCAATTGCAGTCATTGCCCCAATGGCATCAATTGGTTGCAAATTTGCGGGATCCGACGCAAACTGAATGAATTTTGCAGCATTTCCTTTGAAATAACTGTCTGGGAACAATGGTCTGTCGTCACCAGACATAAAAAACTGGTCACCACACATTTTGAAAAAGGTCTTTCTATTGTATGTGAAACGGGATGGCGGTTCGCAAAAACCTTCATGTAGCAATTCAGCTGCAAGAATGGGAACGCCATGATACACGCACAGGGGAGCAGCAGGTGCAGCCATTATTAAACCCAGGCAATAATGTATTAAACACTATATAACATATCCCAATATTATTTAAAATCCTAAATTACAACTGCAGTGAAAATGAGTTCTTCTTCTGGTTCTTCTTCTGGTTATGTTTCATATGAAACGGTCATGAACGCAATGGCAACCCTTCTAAATTACATAAATGGGTCCACGTATGACGCGCAAATGACCCTGCAACACAAAGAATATCGATACACCATGGACCAAGTGTATGGCCAATGTTTCAATTCAAAAAAAATAACAAATGCGGCTTGCCAATGTTTTTATGCCAACCTGAAAGCGTTGGAACCGGTGATTGAAACCGATGATGACCCCGAATACACGGTCAATTACAATGAATTGGTCAAATGCTTTCGCGCCATCAAACGCGAAGGAACCATAAGTTAAAATCAGTGAATCCGTGAATCCGTGAATCAGTGAATCCGTGAATCCGTGAATCCGTCAATCCATTTTTTTCACAATTTCATCCAGCTCGGCCAAATTCAATGCGGGCAGGTTGGTGTGGCACTCCCAGAAGTACTTGCAATATGCCCACTTGAAATCGTGGCTGCCGTCATCCGTGTATTTGGATGCCAATTTGCTCCGCATGAGTCCGCGCGCGACAGCCGGAGGCAACAGCGGGTGGCTCGATTTGGGCAGCACATAGCACAACTGCACCACGTCGCGAATCGGGTCTTTGGGCGCAACATGTAAAAATGAAAGCGTCGCATCATCCGGGATGTGCTGCACCAAATCCGACAACAAGGGCGGATAGTGGTTGGCATACGTCCATTTCCAATCGACGCAGCCGTGCGTGTAATACTGAAACGTCCACTCCATGCCCTCCAAATAATTGCGACACAGTGCGGCGATTTCATGAGCATTGTTTTTCCCATTCATGGGAATGTCGCACAGCGTGGCGTAGTATCGCTGCTCCCACCCCGCATTGAACGGGTCGATGCTGCGCTCCACCTCCCGCTGCGTGATGGGCAGCATCATGACGTCGTGCATGACGTCGTCCTCCTTGTCCGTGTCGCGCATGTGCCGGGCTTGACGGTCCCGCGTCGCATGCTCTTTGCGAACCAGGGTGAGTTCCTGAGTCGCCAGTGCAGCGATGAGTTTCTTGTAGGTTGGCCAATGAATGCCGTGGCTGCTGCCATCGGGGTGCGCGATGGTTATGGTTTCATCCGGCGCAATTGTTGCGCGATACGCTTCCAGCAGGGTGGCTATGCCGGTGGTGCGAATGTTGAGTGCCGGGAAGTGCGGCATGAAGTCGTTGCCCAGCATGAAGCAGATGAATATGTAGTCCATGACTTTGCAAAGGGGTGCGGCCCCCTTAAAAGGAGGGGGTCGGCGAACCATCGGTTCGCCCCTGGTTAGTTGTTCCACAATTGCGTCGGCAAATTCCGGAATGTCCATGTAATATCTCTCCTTTTCATCCAGTGCAACATTGATTGACCTCACGAATTCGGGCGTCTCGCGATACAAGTAGATGCCGCGTGACACGTGCAGATGCGACATGCACAGCATAATCAAGTCGGCATCCAGACCGTAGATGACCGTGGTTGCCGCGGCATGTTGCGCCGCATGTTGGCGAATGTATTCAAACAGCTTGTGCTCGCCCTCGCCGGGCTCCTTGCTGCTGCTGACAATGATGCCGGGACCTCCGCTCAAATTGTAGCGAGCGTTAAGAGCAGCGGGGTCCGACGCGTCGAAATGCTCGGCCAGTTTGCTGTGGAGCATGTTCATGAATTTGGTGCCGGGTGTGATGGCGGACGTGTTCCACGCGGGTTTAGGCGGTTCAACGTGGCCGGTTTTTTTCATACCGTTTTTTTGATTTTGTGTGGTCATGTCGCGTCGGCGCTGCGTTTCCATGACGCCCAAGTACCAGGACTTGTAGCGGCGTTCGCGCTGCTGATTCAATTTGGCGACGGGTGCCACGCCATCAAACGCGATGAACACGCTGCTGGTGGGGCGCAGGATTTCGATGCACGCGTCAATGCTGTCGCAGATGCGCTGCAACAGTTCGGCTTCATACTCGGACTGTTTGTCAGGGGAGAACTGCATCTGGCGCACCACGTCGTAAATCATGCCGTTGCAGTCCAGGTACAAGTTGTTGATGCATGGCAACTCCGAAAGCCGTTTTATGACATGGGGGTATTTTTTTAGCACGTGAGCAAAATAACTGGGGATGCCCATTTTGCGAATGGATGGATGAATGCGTGTGAATGGGCGCAAGTGTTTATCATGGCAATTTTATATTTAAGTATATTATATATAAGATATAAGGCATAAGATATAACACATACATACACACACACATACATACACATACATAGACACACACACTGCAATCGATGTCATTGTTTAACGCACCAACTGTGAATTATGTGAGTGTCAATGATGCATTCACAACCGTGTATAAAATATTGGACGAGGGGATTGGCATATCAAAGTTCAACCAGACCGTTCCGCTTCTGATTTCGGGCGTTGCCATTGGCATCTGCTTAGTAAATCGCAACTTCCCCAAATGTTTGGGGCACCTGATTGGTGCAACATTTGTTTCTCTCATTTCAATGGTTTTTATTGCATTTAGTGGAAACTCGCGTTGCAATCAATTCACGACGGCATTTTTGTGGTACACGGTGGCCTACGTTGTGTTTTGCATACAGGCATCCAAACGCCTTGATGCAAATGCGTTGATTGGCATCATAATGAGTTTCATCATTCTCATTTTCGTGGATGTCATCACATTTTTGGGGGATGATGTGTGCGGTGCAATGGGGTCGCAAACCTATATTGGCATGTTATTGTTGGGTTTGATCGGAGGCATTGGCGGGTTTTACGCGACGCAAAGCATAGTCGGCAAGGCCGGTCTCTACGATTTTGGCGGGTGCTCCTGCGACGATTGCGACGGCAAAAACAAGTGTTCGGTGGGTTCCAAAACGCGCACCGTTCTTGCGAAACAGCTTGGGAATGACGAGAACCCGAATTAACCCATTGCCATTGATGCCATTGATATTATGGATATTCAGGATATTCTTGAAACAACCTTGCAACAATCATTTTTGGAATTTGTGGCTGTTTTCGCGCATCCATTTGATGAAGTCTTTGATTAAAATGTCCTTATGAAAGCTGTTGATTAAAAGACGCACATTGGTGTTGCGATGTGAATACACTTTGATAAAATGCGGCACCACGACAAATGTATTGGCCCGCGCATATCTGGAGTTCGTTTCTTCAATTGTGAATGCGCGTTTCCCGGTTCGTGCATTCACCGAATTGTGAAAATTGAATAAAAATAATTTCAGTTGTTGTTTATTTTGAAAACTATCCGGGTTGACCTTTGATATGATTTGAGTTGCATGTGCTGCGCAGTCCGGACACGGCAAATTGAAACAGATGCGTTTTATAAATCCAAACAAGTCCGTTTTCACTTCATTGAAATTTGCATCATTAACTTTTTCTGCCAAAGTGTGAAACAAGGTCCATGTTGCAGGGCCCCATGTGTCTTTGGTTGTCATGTAGAATAAAATCAACTATATAAGTGTATAAAGTATAAAGACATTTTATTTTGTTTTGAATAACACTGAACCCAAACAAAACGCTCAATATACCTGGAAATGCAAGCACAGCCACATCCACAGCCACATCAGCACAATGCACTCCATGCAAAATATGAAGTGGAAGATGACCTCGATTTGAATTTTTTTGAGGCACTAAAAAACATGTGCGTGCAAAACCCTTTGGCACAGGCACCGGAACAGGAACAGGAACAGGAACAGGCCCATCACGGCGACGCATGCTTAATCTCGAATGAGCCATTGCATTTATTTTGTGTTTCTTTAGAGTGCGGACACAAATTCAACTATGAACCATTGTATCAAGAAGTCCTCCGTCAAAAAGGACGTCTTGGAGTTCACAACTATCATGAAAAAATAGGGTTGAACCAAATCAAATGTCCCTACTGTCGAACATTGACAAATCGGTTATTGCCTTGCATCGGTCAGCATCCGGTCATTAAGCGGTTGGTGGGAGTGAATGCGCCGGCATCCGCGTGCATGCCGGGAGTTAAATGTTCGCTTGAAAAATGCGAGGCAAATTCATTTTATCAGCATGAAATGAGACCTTTTTGCCTGAGACACTACAAGATTGCGTTAAAGTCGAAACCCAAATCAAATCCCAAATCCAACCAGAATTCCGGTGATTCAAACACAACCACACCCCCAACCACAAGCGCCATCAAGTGCGCTGCCGAGATTCAAACCGGCAAAAACAAAGGGAAAAAGTGCAATTTGAATGCGGCGACTGAATCCAATTCAGAACCGCCGCTGTGCAAAAAACATTCAAAGTGCAATGTGGTGTTGTATCAAATAAGTTCTCATGAGTGAATCATGCATATTATAATTAAATTGAAACAATATAAAAATGTTGTTTCAATGGTGTATATCAAACCCCATCCATCCAAATCAACATTTAATGAGCTGCATGACAAGCACGTATGATGCTTCTGGGAAATTGATGAATTGCACCGAACAAGAATTGAACTCAATTGTCGCGACGCAACTGTACACGGTAATTGCATTGGGGGCTGGATTATATGCTTACAAAACATTCACGGCGGAGAATTGGGTTGACATTGCTCTTGAAATTGGATGGTGCTGTGTGTCCGCGTTTACGCACACGAAGCGGTTCACGACGAGATACATTGTGCCGGTTGCACATGGCGCGGTCGTGTATTTGAAGGAACAGGTCGCGTCATTTATTGGAGACATTGATTCGAATTCGGATTCAGACGCAAATTTGGATGACGACCATTGCTATGTGCGTGTCATCAAAGATGGTGTTGAAATTCAGGGGCATTCCTCTATATTTGGATTGATTGACCGATTGTTGGACCAGGTTGAAGGCACGCACGATTCTGATTCGGATGATGTTGTTGATATTAATTTGAACAACGGTGAGGTCAATGGTCCCAACAATGAGAAAGATGCGGATGAAAATGAAGAAGACAGTGAAAATGAAGAAGACATTCGAGAGCAGATTTCCAAAATAGAGAACCACAGCATGAAATTTGATTTTGTCTTGTGTCAAATTCCCACCGCAGCCACCGCATCAAGCGACAATCCAATGTGCATGCATGTCATGAAATATGACGGATTTCCGCGTGAAACAGATGGCTCGTGCTTTTTCGATAGAAAGTTTGTGCCGGTGAGTCATCGCATGATAGAAATTGTTTTGCATCATGGAGACTCCGAGTATGAAATCAACTTGTCGAGTCCGGATAATTTTTACGTATTGGGGAACAAGCTGCTGGACCCTGCATTTTTGAAGTGGTTCGTCCGAAAAAACCATGGTGTCAATTTGGATTTGAAAGGAGCTGCAGACGACGCCACATTAAACGCCTGCAATTACACCATCAAGTGCATTGACAACAATGCGACTCTGCACACGTTGCAACCATGCAATTGTCTGAAGGTGTGTGAAAATGGGTTTGAAGTGCATGACACTGGTTTGGTTTAGTTTAATTCATTTGGTTTGTTTCTTGTTGGTTTGTTTCTTTTCATGCATTTCATATTTTTTTACGAATATTATTAAAGATACGCCATGTATATTTAATAATCCGACAATTCACATAACGCAACGCACCGCCCCGCAACGCAAATCATGAAGCCTTCTTCTCCAATCATTCAACAAAATGAGATGCAAAAAATGTATGCGAATATATTGAAACTCGAATATAAGGAAATTTTAAACATTCATATGACAGAACTGATGGTGTTGAATTATGCACACCACGTGCGCAACAATGACACCTACATTTTAAGACGGGATTCATGCAACATTGAATACAACAACAAGATAAGACAAGTGTCGATTTTCTACATATCCAAAACCAACCTCTATTCCCGTCCAACCAATCCACGCGATTATCACTTTGCGAACATGGCGGCTTATAAATACAGTGAATATCCCATGTTATCACCCGGGTTTCAACAAGATGATGATTATTTCATTCGATTGCTTTACGATTACACGTCAGTGAATGTTTAACACTTTCGCTTTCTGTTTGAAAAAAATAAAATAACGCAGAATTATATAACACATCATTATAACCAGAATGAAGCGTGCATTGTTGGTGGGAATCAATTACGTTGGCACATCAAGCCAGTTGTTTGGATGCATCAACGATATCAACAACGTGGCAGAGTATTTACAGACTTCGCGAGGATATGCGGCGCAGTCCATCATTTTCATGAGTGACACGACCCCTCAAAAGCCCACGCGTGCGAATATACTTAACGGATTCAAAAAATTGCTGCAAGGTGTCCGCGCGGGCGACGAACTTTGGTTTCATTTTTCAGGGCACGGGTCATTGCAGCGCGACACCAACGGCGATGAAGAAAGCGGCACAGATTCATGCATTTGTCCGTTGGACTTCAACCAGGCTGGAATGATCACGGACGATGTGGTTAGGTCTGCCCTGGCAGCGTTGGTGCCGGCCGGAGTTCGTTTGTATGTGGTGTTGGACATGTGCCACAGCGGCACTGGGTGCGACCTGCGATACAAGTGTGATGACAGCAGCTATTTGATTGACTCGACCGCACCGTTTCCATCCACGTATGACCAGAACGCATGGGCCCTTCGCCAAACCAGTTATGAACACAAACGCTATGCAAAAACGGCCGGGAATGTTTTCTGCATCAGTGGATGCCAGGACTCGCAAACAAGTGCGGATGCGTTTCTTGCTGGAAAGGCGGCTGGTGCGCTGACACACTCTTTGCTTGAATCTCTCAAATCGAATTCTGCATCAACCTACAAATGGAAACACTTGTTGAAAGACGTGTGTTGCAGGGAGCGTGTCGGGCGGTTCACGCAGCGCACAAGCATAACATCTGGAACCCCCCTGAACCTGGATGAGCTGGTGTTTTTTGTGCCGCCTGCGCCTGCGCCTGCGCCTGCACCTGCACCGCCTCCAGCCTTTCAGTTGCCTCAATGGATTCAGGCATATTTGCAGTATTTGCAACGCCGGCGGTGGCCGATTCCTGCGTGGCTGCGAGCACAAATTGCACAGCTGCAGTCGCGTCGAGCGCTGGCACCCGCATCCAGACAACTCGTTGTTAGGATTGGGAATAAAATGGGAATGAGATTGACATGAAAATAAAATACATACAAAATCAATTTAAAAAGTAATATTAATTTATGTATATTGAGAACAACATGAAGGAATCTTCATCTTCCTCTTCCCCCGCGAATGCGCCCTGCACCTCCTCCACACATTCTCATGATGCGGCTGACGTTGCAGTTGCACCCGTTGCGTCATCTCATCATGCGCTGTCGAGTGGATGGACATTGTGGTGTCATCTTCCGCATGACACGGACTGGTCATTGAAAAGCTATGTAAAGTTGTATGATTTTAACACGGTGGAACAAACGGTTAGTGTAACCGAAATGCTTCCCCCCAAATTGGTCATGAACTGCATGCTGTTTTTGATGAGGGAAGGGATCACGCCCATTTGGGAAGATGTTAGAAACCGGAATGGTGGCTGTTTCTCATATAAGGTCAGCAACAAGGACGTGCAAGATTGTTGGCGTCAATTAACGTATGCAGTGGTGGGGAACAGCATTTCCCCCAACAAAGCGCTGCTGCCAGTGGTGAACGGCATAACAATTTCTCCCAAAAAGAACTTCTGCATTGTGAAGGTTTGGTTGGCAAACTGCAAGTTTCAGAACGCAGCCGTCATCAATGAAATGGTCGGCATAACCCCCCATGGGTGTTTATTTAAAAAGCACACGCCGGAATACTGAGGGGGACATGCGTCCCCCCCCCCCTTGAAGAAGGTGATACATCATAACCTGTTTCTTGAATTTCGGATAAGAGAGAAATTCAAGAAAAATACGCTTAGACCATTATCCCCGTAACAGTGTCATTGTCTGTATTTGTGTTGTCTGCATTGTCTGTATTTGCAGTGTCTGTGTTGCATTCAGACCCCGAATCGGATTCCACGACTTGTGGCGACGTCATGCTGCTGCTCCGTCCTGCGTTGGGCAACTTCAACACCTTGTTTTCAATGTCCACATACGATTCAACGCGATTGGCCAGTTTCAAGACATGCGGTCTTCCAATTGCGTCGTCATCATTGGTTTTGGTGTGCGACACGTTTCGTTCCCGCGTGAACCAATGCAGCACATCATTTCGATTTGCGTTCCCAATTTTCGAGAGATATTCATTAATAATCGAATTGTCCACAATTTCGGAGACTTCAAGCAGATTCTTCATTTTAATGCGAATCAAATCCAGCAATCCACTGCCGCGGTTGCGCATGGTCGGTTCAAGCGCAAGCTCCACGCGAATCTCGTTCGCAATTTGTCCGTATTGTATGTAGGCAATGCGATGATTTTCGCTCTTCTGGCTGATTTTCAAATACGAAAAATAGCTTTTTAATAGACTGGCATAAAGACTCATCCCGCCAAGAATCAGGTGAATGTATTCATAGCTCAGGTTGAGACCGGACACGAAACCAATGAATGCGGTTATTGTTATGATTGGCAAATTGAACATGGTTTCACGGTGTTTGAATTTTTTATGACACATCAAATGGAGATTGGACCACGCTTCGCATTCCTCCCCCTTTCTTTGCAGAAAATATTCCAGGTTGGGAGTGTAATGCACATTGTCCACTTCGGGCATGATGAGGTTGATAATATATGCTTGCACAAAAAATGCGCGAAAATGACCCGCACCAAACCCAACCCCGCTAAAACTATGACGAATGCATTTAAAGGCATCATTCGTTTATGAAATAACGTAATCCTTCATTACACCATGACCTCCACAGCAGCCGCGCCAATCCACGAACACGAAATCCCGAAGTATTATCAAGGCCGCGTTCTATCGTATTTGTTCCGAAACGCAGCGTTATTGAAGACGCGAACCAATTATGCCGTGCCAGTGCGCATTGAAGTGCACGAGCATTTCAACCGGAGAACGTACAATGCAGTAAAAACCGTGCTTGACGAAAAATCAAAGGAGAAAGAAGTGCCGGCGGCACAGGCACTGTACGACCCGCTTAATGCGCTGTTCATGAGCATTGGATGCGGCGATTACGACTACGTTTTCACGGATGCCAAGGGTGAGAAGCACGCGTTTGAGATTGACTATCGAGAGGAGAAGAACCCTCGACCAACCAGCTGCGACGGCATGGTGTACTTTCGCCGGTTGCTGGTGCGCACGCCGACGCCCGATTCTTTTTTGGAATTTTACAAGCTGGCCAGCGAGATTGACAACACCAGCGACGAGAAGTTGCGCATTTCCGTGACCAACAAATACAGCGAGTGGAACACGTATAGCCGCATCCCCGTGCGTCGGCTGAACACGGTCTACATGGACGAGCGCGTCAAGCAGCGCATCATGGACGACGTTACGGATTTTCTGAACAGCGAGGCGGAGTACGACGCGTTCGGTATCCCGTACAAAAAGACGTACCTGTTCACGGGGGTGCCGGGCAGCGGCAAAACGAGCTTGATAAAAGCGCTGTGCAACGAGATTCACTACAATTTGGGCATCATGAGCATGAGCCGCGACATGGACAACGCCACTGTCCAGGGCTCGTTCCGCAACTTGGACCCCAAGACCGTGTTGCTTCTGGAAGACATTGACTGCCTGTTTGAAAAGCGCACGTCGGTGGAGACGCAGAGCTTCACGTTCAGCAACCTGCTCAACATTCTGGACGGCGTGCTGTTCAAGCACGGGCTCATCGTGTTCATCACGACGAACCACCCCGAGAAGCTGGACCCCGCGCTGCTGCGTCAGGGGCGCATAGACCTCATCGTGGAGCTGAACTACCCCAGTCGCACGGAGATTGAGAAGCTGTTCCGCGACATGCTGGGAACCAAGCACTATGCAACCACGGAAGCCATGACGGACGCGTTCAAAACATTTTACGCGGCGATCAAGGAGAAGCAGCTGCCCATGTCGGCCATCGTGAATTTCTTGTTCAGGTATCGAGACAAACACATGGACAATTTGAAAGAGCTGCTGGACGGCGACACGTTCATCAAGCGCGTGACGGGACAGGAGACGTCCACGAAGCTTTATGCTTGAAATGCATGAAATGCATGAAACTGTTTTATTATGTGATTTATATCATGTTCAAAAAATGACATGACATAAACCATTTTTCATCATTTGTCTGCGTCTTTTGGCTCAGTTCTGCGTTAGAGCGGAGTAGTCGTTGGTGGGCTGAACCCCCCAAATCTTCTTAAGCAACTTGAGCTTCTTGCGGTCGCCCTTGTGTGCAACGGGAGGAGCGGGTGCAGCAGTGGCACCAGGGGCTCCACTGGCACCAGGAGCCGGGGACACGGTGGGGACCGGGCGACCCAGCGCTTTAGACAGCATGTTGTTGAAGCTGACGGCGAAGCCGAACAGAATCATGAAGAACGCCACGATGTCGCTCCTAAACAACGGCTGGTGCAAGTAAAAGTGGTTGATGAGAAGAATGGCGGTGAACTGCAGCGTGATGAGGGTGAACGTGTCTTGGGTGGGGGTGACGAGCTTGTACTTGTCGCCAATGTTGACGGCCACGGACATGAAGAGCCAATCAAGCCATGCAAACGGGATGGCCATTTTGTAAGCGGCAAACATGCCCATGTTGGGGAATTTCAAGGTGACGAACTGACCCCACATAGATGACGCTTGTGCGCAAATGAACGCCACAAACCACAGCAAATAGTTCAACGGGGTTTTGCCGCTTGCATCGGGGGAAGCGCTGGGACCAGATGATGCTGATGCAGTGGTGGCTGAAGGGCTGGGTGAAGTGGCCGAAGGACTTGGCGACGAAGGGACAGGTGATGCAGAAGCACTAGACATTTTACTAAAATAAATGTTATTGTATTTTTGATATATAATAGATATATAATATATTATATTGTGTATAATATATATCTCATCAACAAAAATTCACTAAATACCAGATGAAGCATCAATTTTCCATCGGTCTGTTGTTGTTTTGGATTTTTCTAAATCTGGCCATTATGGTCACAATGGATTTAGCGCTTTTCATGCAAACCACGCCGGGCATGAAAGACGCCGGCACAATTAAGAAGATTTTGACCGCCGAGTTTTGGGCCACCATCGAGTGGATGTTTGTCATCCCGTCCAACCGCATCGGCAACTGGTTCCTCTCAGCCGCTCAAGTGTCTCTCTCTTCCTACGTGTTTGATTTCTTGGGTCAAGTGCTGTCCAATGCGTTCTGGCTGAAGCTGCCCACCACGCTGGATGATTACGCCGCCATGGTGCTCATCTTGGGCGCCATGGTCATTTCAAAATACAAGATCATGGGATAAATCATGTCATAAATCATGTCATAGGACATGTATGCACAATTGATTGTTGCAAAATCAATAAATTGTGTCATAAGCATTTAAAGATTGTCATTTAAACCATGTATATCTCTTGTTTTGGAAAATGAACGCATCTGCGAATGCCAATGCCAATGCATATGCCGACAACGTGTTGACCATTAAAACCGTTCAAATTGCGCCGTTTCGCACGCTGATGACTGCGCTAAAGGACATCTTGTTGGAAACCAACATCATGTTCAAAAAGGACGGCATTCGGATCGTGAACATGGACAAATCCCACACCATGTTGGCGCACCTGTTTCTGGGTGCGGAGAATTTCGAGCACTATGAGTGCCACATGGAGAAAATCATTATCGGCGTCAACATGTTCCACTTGTTCAAGCTCATCAACTCCATTGACAACGATGACACGCTGACGCTCTACATTGAGAAGAAGGACTACAATGACGGCATTGTGTCGTTCCTGGGCTTGAAGTTCGAGAACGGCGACATTAAGCAGTGCAAGACGCAGAAGCTGCGACTCATTGAGCCCGACCCCGAGGAGTTCATTGAGCCCAACGTGGTGTTTTCGTCGGTCATCAACCTGCCGTCCTCCGATTTCCAGAAGATCATTCGCGACATGTCGTGCATTTCGGACAAGCTGGAAATCAAGTCGGTGGGCAACGAGCTCATCTTCCGGTGCTCGGGCCAGTTTGCCACGGCGGAGATTCGGCGCGTGGAAACGGACGGCAGCATGGAGTTCATCCAAAAACAGGACTTCAATAAAATCATCCAGGGCGAATTCTCCCTGAAAAATCTGGGCTACTTCATCAAATGCACCAACCTGTGCAGCCAGATTGAGATGTATCTGGAGAACGACCTGCCGCTGGTCGTCAAGTATTACGTCGCCAGTCTGGGAGAGATTAAGCTGTGCCTGGCGCCGCTGCCATCTTCCAACTAGTAATGGGGACATGCGTCCCCCTTAAACCCCTCCCTTGAACCCCTTAAACCCATGCATTACTCTTAAACCCAATTTGAATTGCATTAATTTGTCCCATTAATGTAATATCGGAATATCTCTCAAACATGAACATCATGAATAGTTCATGGAAATGTAAATACAAATGCAAATATAAATATAAATATAAACATAAATGTAAATACAAATACAAATACAAACACAAATACGAATGAGCACAGAAATAAGTGTATCAAATTCCACACAAAAAAATTGCAAGGACATTTTAGAATTTATGAAAAAATATGGTCAAGACTGTAGAGTCATCGAGACAGTATCTGTCGTTGAGAATAAATTTGAAAATGGTTGTAGCATAACAATGGACACGTTCAAGGATAAAACTCATTTAATAAATCTTTGGAAGATCATGAAAAAACATGGAAATTATAATTGCGCATATATAAAAATCGATGGTGGATTTTCTGGATGCATAAATGATTATATTAATATTAATCAATGAACAACATGATTTCAATAAAAATTGATTTATAAATAATGCGCAACTAATGTATTAGAGACAAACCGACAGCAAAATCAACAACCGCGACTCAATATTGATATACAGAAACATGCCTCAACTGCCCATCATTGAATCTTTCACCGACCATGACGGCACCCTCAAACTGACCGTGAGTCAAATCAACGTGAGCTTGGCCAACGCCATCCGACGCACCATCCTAGCTGACATTCCCACGTATTGTTTCCGCACACTGCCGCACGCAGAGAACCGCGTTCAAATCACGGCCAACACCACGCGTCTGAACAATGAAATCATTAAGCAGCGCATGGGCTGCATTCCCATCCACCTCAAGGCCAACGACCCCGATTTCAAGGACTTCAACGTGGAAGACTATCGCGTGGTGCTCGACGTTCAAAACACGGGAACTGCAAATCAGTATGCAACAACCCAGGACTTCCGCATGGTCAATGCAAAAACGGGCCAAGAGCTGAGTGAGTCCGTGGTTCGGCGCATCTTTCCGCCGGATGTGAAAACTGGCGGCTACATTCTGATTGCCCGATTGATTCCAAGATTAACCCAATTTGTGGAAGGCGAGCGACTCGCGCTCACCGCCGAAATCGGAGTGGGAACTGCGCGCATGGATGGCATGTACAATGTGGTCAGCACGTGCGCTTACTGCACAACTCCGAATGTGGAAGAAGCCGAAAAGGTGTGGGCCGAGTGTGCAAAGAAACTCGAACGCGATGGCAATGACGCGGCATTCATTGCGTCCGAAAAGAAAAACTGGTTCTCCATGGAAGCACTGCGATACACCAAGCCCGACAGTTTTGATTTCATCATTGAATCCATTGGGGTGTATTCCAATTCCGAAATTATGACCAAGGCGTGCCTTATCATGATTGACAAATGCAAGAAAATGATTTCAGACATCGAAAATGCCAACGGCGATGTGGATGTGACAACGTCAGACACCACTCTCAGCAACGGGTTCGACATCACGCTGCAGAACGAGGATTACACGCTGGGCAAATGCATTGAACACTTCATTCACGTGAATCATTACATGGGCAGCAAGACGATTTCGTTTTGCGGGTTTCGCAAGAACCATCCGCACGACACGCACAGCATGATTCGCATTGCGTTCCATGCGGCAACGGATGTTGACATTGTGAACACGTATTTGATTGCAGCCGCACGGGATTCGGCCGCCGTGTTTGAATCCCTGATTTCGCAGATTCACCGCTAAACGGGAACCCAGGTTCCCGTAAGCCCTCCTTTGACCCCCCTACTTTCCCTTGGTTATGGTTATGGTTAGTATTTTAATATTTGATGCAAAACAAAAATTAAAAAATTTATCTTTTTATCTTTTTTTCCCACACGTTCGGGTCATCATGGTTCATGATTTTTCGCACGCTTTACGCACCCCGTAATTCAGTGCGTAGATTTGGTGCGATGGAAACAGCCCGTTCATGTAGGCAATGGTTTGTCCCAGCGTGACGTGCTCCTTCTTTTCGCGCAGCTCTTTCAAATAGCGCTCATGCAGTCGGAACATGTGCGTTTTGAACTCGGGGGGGAACTCGGCGAAGGGGCGCTCTTTTCTAACATAGCACCCGATGTAGTTTGCAAACAACTGGGTCGTGTAAGCGTGCAGTTGGTCCCGGAATTTCTGAAACGCTGCACGGTGCTCGGGGTGCAGCTTCAAATACTCCTTGACCTTGCCTTGGTGACGCAGCGACAAGTACTGAAACTGCAGTTTGGGCTCACTGCCGTGCAAATTTTTCATGCGTTCATAATTCGGGTTGCGATACTTGAAACGCACGCCGGTGCTGCTCTCGCGACAAACCAAGCCGGGAAAATCGTATGGGGAATTCAATGAAGTGTAAATCTCTTGCAGTTCAGCCAACCCAACATCGGTGAAACGCAGAGGCAAGCGCAGCGTGGTTCCTTCATTGCCGGAGGATGCATTGATTCTTTGCAAATGCTCGTCGCGACACTGCTCCTCCACCACAAGGTTCTCGTTGTCAATCTTGTAAACGGCAATCAAATACAGCGTTGGTTTTGCAATCTCACGCACAATGTGGTTGTTCGGGTGCTGCATGACAAAACTGTAGCTGCAGTCTTTTTGCAATGCGTCAAAGTCCAACCCAACGGCATTCATGCACTCCAAAAACATGCGTCGGAACGTCTTCTTTGGTTCTGCTGCATCAACTGGTTCAACTGGTGGCTGGTCTTGTGATTGCTGGTCTTGTGATTTCTGGTCTTGTGATTGCTGGGTCTGGTCTTGGTTTTGGTCTTGTAGTGGGCTCAATGTTGGCTGCACCGAATGGAACACGACGTTTGCCCCCACGCAGCTTTTGGTCGCGATGTCCCAGGCCGCCCCGTCCTCTTGGCCATTGGGTTTGTGATAGAACACATTGAACATTGTGCCCTCCACGAACTCTTCCACGATGATGTTGTCATCCGAAAACCGGTTCTTTAGTTCGTCTGCAGAGGGAACCACGCATTTGGGGGGTGAGTATGCCATGATTTTTCCGTGCTGGTCCAAAACGACTGAACGCAGCAGCCCGAGTGTTTGCAGTTCGTCGCATTTCAATGTGCCGTTGATGTATTTTAAAATGGAATGCACGCGCCCCCCGCTCTTCCACTTTTTATTGGTGAGGCCGGATTTCTTCAGGAGTGTCTGCAGTTCATCACTTTCGGGGTCATGAAACATGAGACTGAATGCGCGCAAAATGTCAGGGGATGCACGCTTTAAATCGTATCTCCAAGACACGGAATTTGTGGTTGTTGATGCGGATGCGGATGCGGATGCGGATGCGGATGATGCCATAATTGGTGCAAGTCTATGAATCATATTGCGCATGTCTTTAACTTCATTTCATAATTATTATCTGTGCATTTTCCGGGTTCGGCGGCCTCCTTTTTTGAAAGACAGACTGGATGGTGTTCTGGACGTGGAACGGGACAACTTTGCAGTTCGCTTTCTTCCTTTTGTTGTTCCCTTGGTCGCTGCCTTTGCCGCCTTCTCTCGAGCCTTGTCCGCCATTTCAATCAACGCTTCGTTTGAAAGTGCGCGGTCGCAGTCTTTCACGTAGCCATCCAGGTTTCGTTGCAGCGTGTTCGCCTTCCGCTGGCATGGCGTGAGCTTGGCATACTCGCGTTTTTTTTTGACGGCTTCTTCTTTTTTCTCCGCTTCTTTTTGAACAAACTCTTTCGCGGTTTGTTCGAAGTATTCCTTCAATGGAACCACCTTCTTCCCCTGGTTGCGATTCTTTTCAAAGACCGCTTCGTCGATTTTTGGCGCTTCTTCTGAAACACCGTATCGCATCGCAATCAAATCTGCGGTGTTTTCTAGCGGGTTTTTCGTTGTCTTGAACGTGGCAACCGCGGCGGCATCGGGAGCAACGCTCACTAAAGTGGGAACAATTTTCTTTCTCGGTTTGACCGACACGGACATTCAAATGTTTGAATCGAATTATAATATACACTGCTATTTTATTTTAATAAAAATATAATAGAAACTTATGTTAAGGTATATATATTCCACGCGCGCAGATGTCGTTATTAGTACAGTTAAAATTGGGAGACATTATTCAGATTGAAGCCAAAAATCAGGATTTGAATAACCATGTCTACCTGATTGACTACTTGGATGAAAGCAAATTCCGGCTGATTGATGTCGAAACATTGTTGCCGCGTGTATTGACCATAAATCCGGAGACAGATTCGTTTTCGGATGAATCCATACGCAACATTCACATTCTGGACCATGCATCGGAAGAAGGATATGCGCGCCAAAACGGCCTTGTGCCAAACACGTGGGTTGACATTTATTTTGGAGGAGAACACCCCACCGTGATAACCGGTCGCATTTCCAATTTAGAAGACGGCGAAGACATGATTGAGCTGACCACCGTTCCAGACAATGAAGTCATTTACATCGATTTCCAGTTCAAAGGCCTTCCCGAAAACTTGCCGATTGAACGCATCAACATAAGACCCCCGCCAAGCGGAACACGCGTGGCGGAAAGCGGATTGGCAGCAGACGAACCAATGGAACTGTCGGGACCATCGGACCCGTTTGATGATGGCACTGCGCCCCCGGTTCAAACCGTGGACATTGCGGTTCCCGAAGTTAGAAATGCCATTGCAGAAATGTTGCACGATGCCGACGAAATCATGGCGTCCCAAGCCGTGCAAGAATTCTCCTTCATGGTGGACGTGCCGGATGAGCGCAAGCGGTACACCCTGGAATCACAGACCAATGACATGTTGAATGCGCTCCTTTCCAATGTGCCTGCCACCCAGCGCACCGACGCGGTTTTAAACAACATCCACACGTTGATCACCCGGTTCAAACAGCTGCGCGAAGAATTTTCCAAGTTTGACCGCAGCGGCAACGCGCACATGCCGCTGACGCACGGCCCCGACCATCGACCGCTCATTGATTCGCTGCGCAAATTGAACCAGCGCCTGCATTGGATTCTGCCGGTTGCCGTGAATCGCAAAAAGATGTATGTGAACGAAGCCTCGGATGAAATGTTTTTGGCCGCCCCGAAAGAAGACGTGGTCCAAATGACGATGGCGCAAACCCTGTCCGACCAGGCGGAGTTGCACGCCGCTTACAAAAACGGCGGCGAAAAGTATGCCGCGTATGTGAACAAGCTGTGCGCAACTCAGCTAACCCCGTTTGAGCAGCCCGAATACAAGGACGACTACCTCGTCAGCGAAGCCGTGCGCGACAACCTGGCCGCCGTGATTGACAACCTGGGACAACTGGAGTCGTCGGTGGTGGCAGGCGAGGAGCTGAAAACGCGCCGCTTCGTCATGCAGCGCTACAACCTGGGCATGACGCGTCTGAACGCAACCACCATCACAAACAATCGCATGACGGCCGACGTGGTTCCCATGACGCCGGCCGACACCATGACCGTGAAGTCGTTCATCATGCTGCCGGCACCAACGGTGCAATATTCGCGCATCAACTTGCACCGCATCAACATTTTGGACAAGTCGCAGCTGAACCAGCACAACTTGAATTACTGGCAGCTGCTGCGCAAGAACACGCGCATAACCACGCGCACCATCGACGACCTGGACGACAACATCACATTCAATTCGCGGGATTTTTTGAGCGACATCAAGGAATACGTGCTCAACCGTGAAATCACCGACTCGGACCGATACGCGGAGTACTTGCGCATCATTGTTCCGCGCACCCGCGTGCTGTTTGACCTCGTGAAAAAACACTTGGTCGGCCGACTGACCATGTCGGAAATTCTCGACTACTTGGAGCCCTTCATGGTGTATCATCGTGACCTTACATACCGCCAATACACCGACATGGTTGCCTTCTTGCGCGAGCGCATTCGCGACCACAAGCGCAATTACGCCCTGCTGAAGACGCAGTGCGACAAACTGCGCACTCACAATTACGGCGTGATTTATTTGGGAATGTCGGTCATGTATAATCTGCTTGTGAGCGGCAAGGAACATGGCAGCGATGAGAATGAAGGCGGTGCAAATGGAAACAGCGTCTTTGAAACCTACGGGTTTTCAAAAGAGCAATACAACATTGGAGGAGACACTGCCTTTCAACGCGCGGATGCGGCGGATGCGGAGGCTCGATTGCGCCGTGCGCTGAGTCCCAGTGAGCTGCTGCACCGAATGCTGGTGGCGGACAATGCTCGGCTTTACATGTGCGCGGTCGCCAAGCTGAACCTGGAGCTGCTGACGTCGTTTGATTTCGCCGCGCTTCTCAACCAGCAAACCCAAAAATTCAAGCATCGCAAGGCGGAAGAGGAGGGCAAAAACAAGTGCGCCAACATTGTCATCGCAAAGCAGTATTTGTCCGACACCGATGAACTGGAAGATGACAACGCGGTGGACATTGCATTCGACCGCAAATTTGACCGCACCAATTACAAGTTCCTGGAGAAATACGAATCACAGCAGCAATCCATGCCGCGCGAGGAGTTCATCCTGTTTTTGAAGGAGGAGATTAAGCGTGAGCTGAAGGTGCCGGACGACCGCCAGGCCGGCGTGGAGGCGGAGGCCATGCTGCTGGGAGAACGGCCGGTCCAAGACGGGCACTACGCGGTCATCGAGATGGACAATGCGGACGGCACCAATCGCTACTTGTACTACGTGCGCAAAAACAAAAAGTGGATTCGCGACACCAACATCCCGATGGGTGTCAGCATGTATGACCCCGCCTTTTTCTGCAACGTGCAAGACAAGTGTTTCACGGTGGATGAAACCTGCATGGACTATGAGCTGGCATCCGACGCGGTGAAAGAAGAGCTGCTCGCCGAAATGAACTCGGAATTCAAGGCAAACGTGGACGACAACCGCGAACGCACGGTGCAGCGCATTGACGGCAAATTCAAGTACTATGAAACCGTGTTGCCCCGATTGCGGCACATGAAATACGCGCGCATGACGAGATACAATGACGCGCAGCTGCGGCACCAAGTCAGCGCGGACGAGATTCAGGACATATTGCAGTCGCCCTATGAACGCCTGAAAACAATCATTCTCGGGCAGTCGGATTTGGTGAAGCGCAGCGCAGACGTGCTGAATTTTGTGGAGCGTTACACGCGCGGCGCAAACGAGCGCCTCAATGAAGACCCGCACTGGCTGTATTGCGTGAAAACCGACGTCAAGCTGATGCCCGGCTTTTTGCGCCGACTGGCGGCGGCATTCATCGCGTCGCCGTCGCCGTCCTCGTCTGCGACGTCGTATCAGTCTGTGCTGCGCACCATTTGCCGAGAGCAGGGCGAAATGAGCGAAGAAGGCAACGCCATCGTGGACAAACACAGCGGCTACGTCATCATGCAGCTGGAATCTGCCACGGAGGAGGGCAGCGAATTCCGCGACGTCATGCTGCAAGAAGAAGAACCGGGACTGGGCCCGCTTGTGGCAACATCGGTCAGCACGACGGTGCCGAAAAAATACGACAACCCGCGCGCGGGCATGATTTCCAACCTGGTGACAACCATGGGCAACTATTTGAGCGTTGATTTGAATCCGGTGAGAGAATTTGTGGTGGAAAAAACCATGGCAACCCTGAACGCAACGATGCCGAAGGAGGACCAGTACAACAAAATGGCCAAGGCCAAGTTTGAAACCGACAAAAAACAACCGCCGTCATACAAGGAATTCACGAATGCGTCATTGCTGTTTTGCACCCTCACATTTTTGACGGTCGCCATTCAAACAGCCATTCCGTCGCTCAAAACCAACAAGACGCAACCCGGGTGCGTGCGCTCGTTCATTGGCTTCCCGCTGCTGGGGGAAGAGGACATGAGCGGCATTCGCTACATGGCGTGCATTGCGCACCAGCTCAAGAGCAAATCGGTGGAACCATGGAGCGCCATAAAGGATTTGAAGGAATCCAGCATTGCAGACAGGATAAAAACGTACGTTCTGAAATATGCCACCACCAATGGCGAAGTCAATGACCTCCTTGCCCTCAAGCGCGAATACTTGAAAGAACACGTGGAAGAGTTGGTCCCGGTGGAGTTGGACATTCGACGCATGACGACGTTTCTGCCGCCTCTTAGCGGCGTCATTAACCCCACGCCCAATCAAGTGACGCCGCAGTTCATGGAGCGGCTGGATGAACATGTGCGCCGCGGCAAGCCCGAACAGTTTGAACAGCTCGGCGTTCTCAAGGCAAAGGTCATGTATTTTTCTCTCGGAATGCAGCAACTGGTTCAGGAAATAGTGAGCAAGGTGCAAACCAAGCTGCTGTTGAAGCCGCAGGCCGAGGGGGGGGTGCCGTTCTTGCAAAACGCGTGCTGCCTGGAGGGCATGGACAGCACCACGCTGCAGTTCTTCGTGCGCAACCGCCCCGGCATCCAGGAGTTCAACGCAGATGCCGCCAAAACACAGGCCGTCATTGACCGCATCGTGCAGATGTCGCGCGCGGCCACATTGTATGACCCCAAATCCACCAAACCGCAGTTTCCCCCGCTGTCGCCGCAGTTTGATGAACGCACTATATATGCCGCATTTGTGGCATTCTGCAATTACGACAACCTGCGCCCCGTCCCGCCGCAGCTGCAGCTCTTCTGCTTGAACAAGCCGGGACCGGACGAATACGATGCGTCCGATTCACTCGCCACCAAAATTGAGAAGCTGAAGAGGCGCGGCGTCAATTTCACGCGCGAAGCCTTCACGCAAATGCTGCAGGTCGTGAGCGGAGAAAACGTGCTTCCGATTCGACTGGACGAACCCGAGTGGTCGAACGACCAGCAACTGCGCGACTTGATTGCCGAACTGCACTCGAAAAGCGGGACTGCCGCTGCCACCACAATCATCCCGGACGAGCTGCAGACCTTCGTGTTGGCAATGATGGACACGTATGACCTGGCGCTGTCGGAAGAAACGGAGGAGATGCGCGACTTCAAATCGTATTTGAGCAACCTGTGCGACGACCGCTGGGCCCGAATCGGCAGATTCTTAGATGGCAACCGGGCGGGCGTGAAAACCTTTTCAAAACAGCGCGAAAAGTTGAAAACCACGTTTGGCACGATGATGGACTTTTCGCCGCAGAAACGCGGCTCGGTCATTGAATCCGATGACGCAACCTTGAATCGCGCAATCCAGTTCACGAAAAACTGCATGCATTCGCTGGCAGACGTGTTTCCGTCCATGATTTGCAACGACGTGGTGCGAGATGCGGACAGCGTCATTGTGCCGGCGCATTGGGGACTCAGCAACCGGCATCGCGATGACGTGCGAAACATCATTGGCCGCACGTATGCAGGACTCAACAAATTTCATGGAGACAAACAACTGACCCCGCTGCTGCAGCGCATGCAGTTCAGGGTCCGGGATTTGATGCGGTTGATGCACATCACGCCGTTTTTCGCGGAAATCAAAATCAAAACCCCATCTTCCAACAAGGGCAATGACTCCGGCAAGGACAACGAAAAATCAAACACGCTGTTTTCGGTGTTTGACAATCGCACACTGCACCTCCTCTATAAATACTATTTTCTGGAGCTGCTGACGGAATACACGCGCATGCTGGATTACGAGGGCGTCCTCATTGAAGAGACGGTGCCGGTCGAGGAAGATGAGCTCATTGCCGGCACCCTGCGAGCAGAAGAAGCCGCGACGGGGGTCATGGAAGAGGTGCAAATCCTGCAAATCGAGCGCAGCGTGGTCAGCAAAACAATTGTGGAGCTGCTGTTTGCGTATTCGGACATCGTGGATGACGAACGCGCGGCGGTCGACATGAACGCGGACACCATCAAGGAACGCGTGCGACGCACCAAGGACAAAGAAAAGGAGGTCATTGTGGAGGGCTTTGACACCATGACAAAGGAGCAGCGCGAAACCGAGAAGTTCTTCAAGGACCACCGCATCGGCGACTGGAATGTGGGCATGCAGAAGGGGCTGCGACAGTATGTTCAGGACACGTATGACCGCGAGCGCGAAGAAATGGAGCAGCAGCTGCGCAAGGAACGGCAACTCAGCCGCCGTGATTTCGTCTCGGACATGCAGCGTGAAGTGTTCCTGGATGGCGATGCCGAACGCGCCGCCGCCGAAATAGAAGCGGAGGAATACAGCTTGCGCTCATTGCCAAACGACGATGACTACGGCGATGCGGACGACGGGGGCGCGCTGGACTATGAAGACGTTAATCCCGAATGAAGCACAATGACCAATTGCATTTGTCAAATGAATATAAATAAATCATGCATCAATCATTTAACCATTTGACCAAACCATTTACATTCAACAATAATTTAACAATGATGTCGATGCATCCCGCATTTGTGTATGATGACAAACGCAAGTTCGACAAACTCTGTTTGGTTTTTAAAATGGTCGGATTTGGATTTTATTCCAGGACCGCGGTCACCTGCTTAAATGACAAACTGTTTCCATGGTTTTGCATGGTTTCGTGCATGATGCTGGTTTCGATTTGCAACACGGTTCGGTATGAATATGCGTTTTACAAAATATATGGAACAACATTTCAATCGATTGAGGCGTTTAAAGAGTGGAAAACTCAACAAAAACCGCACATCAAAACCATTTTTGACTTGGTTGAGTTTCTTATAAAGGCGGTGTATTTGTATAAGTCATTTCCACTCACATTTGACATGTATGACGAGAACGACGACAAAAAGTTTTCAGAATGTGTTTTTTGTGGAACTCTGTTGAAACTGCACATCCTGGTCATTATGGCAGTATATAGCATTGGAGCATTGTTATTCATGTGCCTTTACACCGATGTTGCGTTGCGCCGACTGATGTTGAACATCGAGGTCAATCAAATGAATGCGCAAAATATCACGGTTAGTGTAGTTGTGCCTAGTGCAGTTGTGCCTAGTGAAGTGGTCGTTGACATGGAAGCCGAGTGCTGCATTTGTTTGGACAAAAATGATAAACTATGGGCAACTGCCCGATGTTCGCATTCATTTCATGCAACCTGCATTGCGGAGTGGATGAAACAGAACCCGTCATGTCCGGTTTGCAGGTCAAGATTCATTCTGGCACCATGATGTGAGAGAAATTCGCAGTGGCACATTGCGGCGTCCTGAAATGAATACACAAATAAAATATCGCAAAGTTCAAGAGGAAAAGTGCTTCGATTGCGAGTATAGGCGCATCCTGCAAAATTCGGATGATGGTGAGACCCATGAAGAAAAACTGAGCATAGAGCAGGATGCAAAGGGAATCGGTCATTCCATTGCATGTGTGCAATGTGTGTCCCACCATGAACCCGACTATTGCGAAAAATGCAGCACCGGCGAACATGTAGTGCATCGGGTCTTGTTCGGATATGAAAATCACGCCAAACAACCCAGCAAGGAGGATGAGAATTGCGATGAAAGACCACCAACACCAGTGGGACGCAATGACGCATCGTTGGTATTCATAAAGCATGGCGAACACCGCCATGACGAGCATGCACGCCGCGATGAAATGTCTGGTTTGGAACGCACTCTTGAAGGAATCCTCATTTCCCATGACCGCATCAGCAAAGAAGGGTTCCTTGCTGGTGATGATGCTGGATATGCTTAGTGCAGACCCGCTGCGGCATTTTGAGCACACAAATGCGATGGGAAGCACATACGCGGCGAGCATTGCGCCAAGAAGGACATTTTGGTTCATTTTTGAGGGTGGCTTATTATTTTACAAATTTGTAATATAATAATGGGAATTTCTCTCGTCATTCGATTATTGAAAACCCTTTTTAGAGAGGTTGCAATTAAAATCGCATCAGTTTGTATAATTCTGATAATTCTGCTAAATGGATGTCCAGATGGAAGAGTTGAGCGAGGTGCGCGAGTTGCGCGAGTTGCAAGAGGCGTTTCAAGCGTCTGCAAAATTAATCAAGACAAAGCTTGGACCAATTTCGAGTGAAGACCTGCTAACATTGTATGGTCTATACAAACAAACAACCCAGGGTGACTGCAACGAAGCGCAACCATGGAGTGTTCAAATTCAAGCAAGACAGAAGTGGGATGCCTGGTTCAAATGTCGCAACATGGACAAAGAGGTTGCCATGCAGAAATACATCGACAAAGTGAATGAACTCATGGAGGCAAATTGAAACGTCGCCGCGTTTTAAAGTTGCGGGTTGATGCGTCCAGGCAGCCCATGTCCAAACACAATCATGTAAATCAGCACGGCAGCCGAAATGCAAATGCTGCGATTCTCGGCAACCGCGGGAGACTGTTTCAACAACAGGGTCATTATGGCATACAGTGCTATTCCGATGACAACGGAGTGGACCACCATGGTTAAACCTCTTTCGATCATTTTGCGCGTTGGTTTAGACGTTTGAAGTTATATCCTCTCGAGAGAAAATAATATCATCAAATGGCGAAACGTTTGCATTTTTTATTTTGATTGGTTCATGTATCACATGTCAATATGTTGCTCACCATTTTAGCATTTGTGTGGACCATTGGCATTCTGTCGTGCCATTTTAGCAATTCAAAAAACAATTAATGCAAATACACATAAAGAGACACATCCATATGCATTCATCAATGCACGCATCAACGCAAACCCCAATGCAGAATCATTCCCGATTGGATGCGTTAAAGGACATCTACGAAAAAATAGAAGAGAATAAGCAAAAGAATGACGCACGCACACAAATAAATTATGAATTGATTAAACAACAACAACAACAGCAACAACAACAGCAACAGCAACAACAACAACAGCAACAGCAACAACAACAACAGCAACAGCAACAGCAACAACCATATGATATAAGAGACCCGCATGGCATTTTCGGGACATTGATTTCAATGCGAAGCCGTCTGTGATTTGACAACATTTTGCACGGTTTTTTCAATGTCGGCGCACAATTCAATTCCCGTCTTTGAGCCAATTTTGCCAAATTTCTCGCATGTGCTTTTTATTTTCAACAGTTTCATTCGCAGCACATCCAACTTGGGAATCCATTTGTATAAGATGCGAAAACACGCGGCCTGAACGCAGATGCAGGAGCAGGTCATTGCGACTTGAACCGCCCCAGGAACAATTTCGTAGTTGGGCATCATCATCGTGTGGTCAATGCTTGCATGCACCCGAATGAACTCGTCGCATTTGACTTCTCGTTTTTCCAATGCATCATCGTGATGTATTATCTGCAGTGCATTCAACATGTTCAAAAATTGAGTCATGTGTCTATTGCATTGGACTGCAATTTCGGATTCTTGGGCCAATAGCATTCGTAGAATTCGACGTTGTTTGGGGGACAGCGCGACACAACAGGTGGCCATTCTTCAAATTCAATTTAACATGCGAGATAATGATAATTTGAGTTTAAATGAAATCGTTCAATTTTTTAATATAAGTTAAATTTATAATAAAAAAATATGGCAGGTGCGGTTCGTCGGTTGATTTTCACCAACCAAAAAAGCAAGTTCAATTACAACCACTATGTTCCAGGGTCGGGCGTTGGTGGGCAAAACATTTCGGTGCGTCGGCATTTGAAGCGGTTCGCAACTTCGCCGCAAGGACAGAACGGCACATATAACCCAGCTGGAAAAACACCGTGCTGTCCAGAGCTGCTGCAAAACTACGGGTTCATCCGGCAGAGCCCCCAGGGTGAAACCATTGATGGATGATGGATAAAACACGCCTCAATCAACACAAAATCGACAACGTTGAAAATCTAGTCCCATTTCTTCTGCACGTTTCTGCACTGTCTTGGCGTCAGCGTCCGCATGCGACAACAACGACCATTTCAATGCATACCCATATTTGCTGTCTTTGGCCATGCTTTCTTCTGCAATTTTATGCAATTCTTCAATGGGCGGCGCTTTCATTGCAGGCACTTCTTCCATTCGACCCCCTGGGAAAGGCGTCTCCATTTCAAGTTCGTCTTGCAGCTTCATGTCATGTTCATATTGAAGATACGCGCGAAGTGCAGTGCAATCGGTTTTGGCTTTTCTTGCAAATGGAGCACCAATCCTGGGGGCATACTCTTCAATGTGTTCAATGCATTCATCACATAGTCGCAATGATTCATGTGGATGGCTATAAGACATCATCCATGCCAATGGAGCATATGCTGGCAAATATTTGCGTTCAATTGCATGTTTGTATAGTTGAGCCGCTTCCGCGCACATGCTCTTTGCCATCGGACTGCAAGTCATTGCTCCCCACTCCCGAGACCACATTTCGGCATCTGATAAACCTTTCACCCTTGAACAAAGCCGCTCGGCTTGCTGAAACATGTCGTCTGCTGCAAGCAGGGCGGGAACAGATGTGTGAGGTCTATGCAACGCAGCATGTCCATGTCTGTGCAACAAATGTGGTTCATCTGCAAGAAGAAGGCCAGACACACGACCGGCAAGAGCACCCATTCCACTGGTCAAACCGGCATTTCGAACAGCCGGTGAAACACCACTGGACGCCGTCTCTCTGAGAACGGCATGAGCTGCTGCAAGTTCTTGTTTGAGTGTTGGGTCCTTTGCGCGCATTTTTGCATAAGCTGCTGCACGCTCTTTTGGTGTTAGTTTATGCATGCCACCTCGTTTTTTGTTTCGGTGGGTTTTTTTATTGCCAAAACGCCGGTTTCTTCTAATCCTTACTGATTTCATATTTTTAATATAAAATCATGTGATATTAAAAATTAGTACCCGGACAAAGTTGAATTAATAATTATCCGAACGCGCTGGTCTTCTTCTTAAGTTTGTAATTGTTGTTGGGGATGACCTTGTTGTTCAGCAGGAAGTCATTGTTGTCCTCGTACATCTCCGGCAGAATGTGCGTCAATGGTTTATTCACGACGTAGATGATTTGTTCGCTCTTGAACAGCTTGCGGTACTCTTGAATGGAGAGGTTGCCGTAAAACTTGTTCAATATGTATTGCGGATTGGGCGCGGGTTTTATGCTTTTATCGTAATTCAATGCTCGTCCATACATGGAATTCAGCATCTGGCACCGCTCAAATTTCACCGACGTGTCAATGCCCTCGTTCATGAGATACGCCAGCGCGCACTCGGGGCTGCAAAAACAGCCGTAAACGGTGTAGCCCCCATTGGGCGCAATGCACTTGGGAATGTAAATTGGTGGCGTGTCGAATTCGCACGTGTCCCAAAAACAGCAGGACCGGCGGGTGCCTGCCCCAATATTTTGAAACACATCACTCTTGTGAAAACACAGCTTGAGATGGTTTAATTTCTTCCAAATGTCTTTCAAATTGTTGTCACCGTCGTTCTTTTCGTCGTCGTCGTTGTCATCATAATCCGCATCATTTAAATGATTGTATGAGTTCGTTGCAATTAACGCATCTGATGTGGTTCGAGATTTGGACGCGTTTGAACCGGACCCGGACCCGGAACCAGACCCGGAACCAGAACCAGAACCAGAACCAGATGAAATGATGAAATTTCCAGAGGAACGCATGGTGGAGTGGTACGAGTCATTCAAATCTGCACCCTTGGACTCCAGTGCGTTGAATGAGATGACATCCCCGGGTTTGATTGACACTTCTGTCGCAAACGCCGCGTTTAAACTCGGAATGTCGGACACGCTGCATTTCAAATGCAGAATAATATTGGGGGCGTCATTCATTGAAACGGCTTCATGCACAAGTTGTTGGATCACTTTGCCGCCTTTTGGTTTTCTTCCGCGTTTTTTATGAGCCTGTGCTTGATTCATGGAATGCGGGGTTGATGGCTCAGATTCATTGCCGGTTTGTGTGTCCGGGTCTTCCATTTGGACCGTTGCGGTTGTCGATGTTGAAGAGCATGCAGATGACGACGATGCAGATGACGACGATGCAGATGACGACGATGCAGATGATTCCGTTTCTAATTCCATTATCTTTTTTTTGTTGACTCGTTTTTTTTTGACAGACACCTCCTCATTTTCAGAAGATTGCGGTTGCGGTTGCGGTTGCGGTTGCGGTTGCGGTTGCGGTTGCGCCACTTCCAGTTTTTTGCGTCCTCTTTTCTTCTTTTCATCCATCACCATTGTTGTGCCAATGTCTTGCCCTGCTGTCGATGTCGATGTCGATGACAACAATGCGGTTGCCGGTTTCTTCTTACTTGCGGTTGTTCTTGACTTTTGCATTGGTGTAAAAAAATGGTTATTTAACTTGTATCATGAACTGTGTGATACATTTTAAGTTGTTTTATTATATTTTTTCTCGGTCTCGGTTTGATAGCACGTGCGACACAACGGAAGGTAGTTGTCACTTCCGATCACAATTTGGTCGGTTTCGCGAGTGGTTCTGAAACTGAAAATGGCTTCCTTTCCGTTGCGACAAATGCTGCAGAGAGACGTGAGTTTGCACACCTTGTCACAGTGTGGAATCAAATCCAGGAACGCGCCGATGCGTTTCTTCTCAAAGTCGCCATCCAGCCCGCATATGTAAACGCGTTTACCAGCATCCACCCAGCGCAAGATGCGCACAATGTCCGGGAAGAACTGGCCTTCATTGATGAGCAGCACCTCGGCCGCAGACACTTCATCCATGTGCTTGGACTCCAGCTCTTCAATGGTTGAGCACATGACACATGGAATCATGGTGCGGTCATGCGTGGAAAGAAGAGCGGCTTCTGCGGCGGCATAGCGGGTGTCGCCTGCAAAATTCACGACAACCACGCGCATGTTGCAAAAGGTGCACTGTTTGTGTAAATTCGTGAGCCACGTGGTTTTGCCCGAGAACATGGGCCCAATTGCCAATTCCAAATATCCAGGTGTTGTCATAATCGGTTGTTGAGGTTGATGTTGATGTTGCAGTCGCATGTCTCTAAATTGGGAACAACATTTTATTCATCAATTTTTTCTTTAATTTAAAAAATAATTTTTTTGGATTTAGTGCAACATGAATATCAATATAAAAATACGTTCAAATGTTTAAATACTCACCTCCAACAAAACATTTGAATGACCACGACCACGACTACGACTGATGTGAGCACAACCAATGCACCCATGAACAAATCCACGCCCTGGGTTGAAAAATACCGTCCGACAAATTTCAACGACATTGTGCTGGACCCGCTGAACAAGCTCATGATGCGCAACATCATTGCGACCGGTCATTTCCCCAACCTGCTGTTTTATGGACCGCCAGGAACGGGAAAAACCACCACCATCATAAATCTGGTGAATGAATACCAACAAGCCCGAATGAAGTGCGTGAATAGCGGCCTGATGATTCATTTGAACGCGTCCGATGAAAGAGGCATCGACATCATCCGTGTTCAAATCAACAGTTTCGTCACGACCAAATCTCTCTTTGGCAACGGCACAAAATTCGTCATACTGGATGAAGTGGACTACATGACGAAGAACGCGCAAATGGCGCTGCGGCACTTGCTCAACAGCTACAATTACAGCCAACACAACGTGCGGTTTTGTCTGATATGCAATTACATCAGCCGCATTGACGAAGCGCTGCAAACCGAGTTTGTGCGCATGCGCTTCAACCAGCTGCCCGTCGAAGAAATAAACAAATTCATAACAAAGGTGAGCGTGAGCGAAGGATTGAATGTGTCCGACGAAATGATATGCTCCATCCAAAAACAGTTCAATTCGGACATTCGCAGCATGATAAATTACATGCAAACCAACCAGGACGCAAATTCTGAACAGCACGTCATCATCACGGATTCCACGTGGAATGAAATGACGAACGAGTTGAAAACTGGGATTGGTTCGGTTGAACGCATTTGCACCGAAATAAACCGAATCAGCCGAGACTGCAATTCAGGTAGAAAAAACATGATAAAAATGTATGCGAATTACTTGATTCGACATCATCCCGACCTCGTGTCGTCCACCCTTTTGAACAAGATAGAAAATGCAATGCATGTGATGGAATGCAACACGGACCATCTGGTGCATTATCTCATTTTGAATTTCGCAAAATGTTTTAGCGCCGCATCATGATGGTGCTTTTTAATACATGATTTTAAAAAAGAATTGATTCCATTTCAACTTAAAGAGACACACTCAGTATCAAAATAACGCACGGTCTGCAATGGCGATGCTTGATTTGGAATGGGAACAATTTTTGAATCAGGCGGACAAGTCAGAATTCGGAATGGACTCCAGCAAACCAACGGAATCCGCGAAGCCAATGACAAAGGCATCTGCGAAGGCAATCACAAAGGCATCCGCGAATGCATCCGCGAAGCCAATCATGAAGGCGCCCAAATGCGTGGACCACGATGAAGAGGGGACAGACAAGGATGATGATGATGACGAGTGCGCCGACGTTTGTCTGAATGAAGAAGGCGACGATGTGGTTGTCGGTAATGCATTGACGGAAGAAACAAAACCCAAATGCACACCAATTTACGTCAGCACGAAAACCAAAATTTCGTATTTGACGAAACCGGTCGACATTCACACCGCATTTTGGCAAATTCCTGTGTTGAAGTATGCAGTGCCAAAAGAGGGAACCATCAAAAAACAGATGAAGTTTTCCACAACAGACCCAAATGAATTGGCGGCGACACAGGCCAGGCTCAAGCAAGAAGTTGCATGCGTGAACGAATTCGTCATTGAGCATATTGAAAACCCGGAGGGGCGCATCAAATTCAAGGACCAGCGCAAAATCAGCATTGGTCTTTGCAAAAAAGACATCGTCAGCTACCGCATCAAACAAAAACGGGCATTCTTCAACTGCTTTGTTGTGATTCTGCGCGTCATTGATGAAGACGACGAGCACGGAAATTTCAAGGAAATGCACGTGAAGGTGTTCAACACTGGGAAACTGGAAATCCCGGGCGTGAAAACCGATGCAATGCTGCACAAGGTGCAGACCCTGTTGGTGCAGATTTTAAAGCCCATCATGGGCGACGACCTCGATTTCCAGCGCGACCAATGCGAAACGGTGCTCATCAATTCCAACTTCAAGTGCGGGTATTACATCAACCGCGATGCGCTGTATCACTTGTTGAAATACAAGTATCGCATCAACTGCAACTACGACGCGTGCTCCTATCCAGGCATTCAGTGCAAGTTCTTTTACGTGCAGGGCATGCAGCTTGGCGAACAAACGGGGCAGCAGCCGGTGCATTTCACGGGGGATGAAACCAACAAGCACAAAAAAGCGCGCAATGACACGAAACCGCATTATGAAATATCCTTCATGATTTTCCGGACAGGCAGTGTGCTCATTGTTGGAAAGTGCAATGAGGACGTGCTGCACGAAATCTATGATTTCATTCGAACCATGCTGGAGACGGAATACATGACAATCGGCAAATGCCTGGTCACCAGTGACCCCTTGGAGAAAAAACGGGTCCCCAAAGTGAGACGCAAGGTGCTCATCTTCAACGACGGCGGGCATGGGCATGTTGTTCCATCAACTCAATCCAAATATTAGTGGCACGCAGATTTTATGATTTTCGGATATATTAAAATAATAAATAAGTATTTAAAGATACAAACCCGATTTAGAACATAATTTGACGTAAAAACATAAACAATTTGCAATAAACAATGAGCAATCAACCTCCTGTCCGCGGGGGTGCAGCTGCCCCCTCCAACGCGCCACCTAGTGGCAACAACGGCAGCACAAGTGCGACACAGAAGGATGATTCTTCTTATCGTTTGCCCAGCAATGTGTGCATTAGTCATGCCATGAAGCTCGCGATTGTTGAAGACAAGCCGATTATGATGGATTATTGGACTGCGTCATTGGATAAGTCTGTGATTATCGGAGTCAGTGAAAACAAGGACAAGCTGCTGGTGAAGAGCGAGGATGAGTACACTAGCACGATTGCAAAGATTTACAAGGTGGAGACGGAATACATCATTATGACGGAAAACTCCATTTACATTGTGAGCAACGACATTCCCACCAAACGCATCAATTAATTTGCACATTGAATTGAATTGAATTGAATTGTCAAAACAAAACATTTAGGAAAATTTTTTTTTCTTTGGTAATGTTATAACAAACTCAATCATAATGGCTTATCGTCGCAAAACCTGCCGCAAGGCTCGCCGTGGAGGCCGCAAGGCTCGTCGCACTGCCCGCAAGCATTAAGCATGCGTCATGCGTTTTAAATGATATGTAAATGTTTGAATAACAAATTTAAACATTTCACAATGCATTAATCCAATATCCAAAACATTTAGCCACATAAACACACATATTGCATCGATGTCTGAACATTCAACCTTCTCAATGAAACATTTAGAAGAAGAAGGCGAGAGAAAAGTCGATGAGTTAATGAAGACAAACACCGTGTCTGAGAAAACGTTGATGGACATTATTAAGCAAGGCAATCACGAGTTTAAGGGCGAGCACGGACGCGACATGACCTACTCTGAAATGCGGTCATTGTATGGATAAATGGAACCACACCCACATCACGCTATAAAATGCCGGACAGCGCGGCAATCTGCTCCTCGGTTAGCGACGTGGGCAACGCAATGGAGAACCGGATTTTCAGCGCACCGGTTTCATCGTAGCCCAATCCTGGCAGCACCTTTGTTTCGTTCATGGAAGTTATGGAGCACGATTTGCAGTTGAATTTATAACTGCGACCGTTCAAATGCACCAGCTCGAACGTGAATCCGCACAGCGCGTCCTTCAAAGAGATGCGATGCTCCACAACCAAATCGACATCTCCATCGCGGATAAACACGGGGTGCTCTGCAATGTTGATTTGAATGGTGATTGCATGCCGTCTCCCGTGGCTTTTGCCTGGAATGTGTATCTTGTGTCCATTTGCGACGCGAGGAGGAACATCAATCAACACAATGTCGGTTTGTTTGTTGTAATTTTCATCATGATATGACACATTTATGGGACGCTGCGTGCAGCCATTGTAAGCATCGGAGAGAGAAATGGACACCATCTCAATGTGGTCGCATTCTTCCACGCTTTCCTCGCATGGGGGCGCCGGTTGTGCATCATGGGATGCATCGTGCGATGTTGTGGTGAAATTGTGAATGATGATTTTAGGGCCCATGCCCATGCCCATGCCCACACCATTCCCTCCAAACATGGCTTCGAACATGTGGTGCGCCGGATGTTGTGGGTGTTGATGTTGTTGATGTTGTTGTTGATGCATTGCTGCAAACAGCATATCCAGTGGATTGACACCCATGCCCATCGGACCACCCATGCCCATCGGCCCCATGCCCATCGGCCCCATGCCCATCGGACCACCCATGCCCATCGGCCCACCCATGCCCATCGGACCCATTCTATGAACTCGGTGCCCGCCAATGCCCATTTGCAATTCAAAATCATAATTGCTCCGTTTTTCAGGGTCGCCAAGCACGTTGTATGCCTCATTTATTTCTTGAAATGCGCGCTTGGACTCTTCCGAGTTCCCGTTTTTGTCGGGGTGCAAATCCATTGACAACCGGCGAAATGCGCGCTTGATTTCATCGTGCGTGGCCTTCGGCGACTCCAGCTCCAACACATCGTAATGCGAACGTGGCATGAATTTGATTGATTTGGTTTATATATAACACAATGTTTGAATGCTTTTATTATCATTTTGCATTGCATAATAATAATAATAATAATAATGCTATTTTAAACATTTTGCAAATTTCACATTACGTTCCCCCGGATTAGTACCCATCCCGAATGGCTTTGCCAACAGGGAACCGAGGTACGTTCAACTCGCTCAGCTCTTGATAAATGACGGTCAGCAGTTTTCCCCTATATGTGTGCCCCTCCTGAAACCATTGGCGCCGTTGTTCCTGCGTGCCTCTTGGACGCACGCTGAATTCTCGCTCCTCCGCCGTTCTGCACACCCAAACCACGGTTCCTTTGTCCCGACCATCGGCTTCTTTGAAGCCCACAATCGGATACTCGGCCTCCACGAATTCCTTGTACTTTTGCAGGTCGTGGCTGCGGTAATTCTGCCGATACACTCCGCCCACATTTCTCAGCATGATGCCCTCGTATCCACCCGCAACATACTCGCTGAACGCCTGCCGGAACTCGCCCACCGTGTGTATTAGTTGCGTGTGCACCACTTCCAAATGCGCGCACTTTGTGCCGCCAATCGTGCCAACGACGCGGTCGTGCCGTTCAGAATACGGCGCGTCATTCATGACAATGTCATACACATGATATTTTATGCACCGCACGCGCTCCACGTCCGCCTCGGTCAGCTTCTTTTTTTTAATGAGTCCCGCCAGCTCTTCGAACGGAATGTCGGTGGTGTAAAGCTCGCCATCCAGAATTAGGCCCGGGTTTTTCAGCAGCATTGGCCGCAACTCGTCGCAAATGTGCTCCACGGTTTCAAAGTAGGCGCCCGTGCGCGACTGGGCAACCACTTTGCAATCGTTGCTGTTGCCGCACTTCACCATGTAGCACACGCATCTCAACCCATCCAGTTTGGGCTGCACGTAGCACGGAAACACAATGTCGTTTTTTTTGTTCTTTGAACTAACCGGCTCATACGTGTGCGCCAACATGGGAAACACTTTGCTTTCGGTTAATGGGGGGTTTGATTCGGAGTTTGAGTTTGTTTCTGATTCAGATTCTAAAACAGGTGGAACGAGAGAATATCCCTCTTTTTCCATCTTGTCCTGCCATTTTCGCCGGGTTTCAGACATGCATTGTTGCAACGGAGTCGTCTCGTTCTTTTTGCCGAGGTTCTTTCCTTCCGTGTATTCGCGACTGGTGGTCTGTTTTTTGCCGTCCAGTTGGCCATACACTATTTCGGCGGTTGCGTTTCCATTCAGGATGTCGAGATGGACGCGCGCACTCCACGATTTTGTTTTTCCATTTTTTTCCACACCATATATGGTGGGGAACTCGTGCTGCGTTTGCATGACACAGATGCAGACATGCATTGATTGCGCACATAGGGTTTATATGCATTTCACAATGTGTTTTGTGGTTTAACACAGCTTGACCTCGGGCTCATAGGCGCATCCTTGAAACACCAGTCGCTGCGGCTTGCAAAATGCGCTGAAGTCGTATGGCGTGATGACCGTCCACGGCACCGACTTGTCCAAAACCCCGGCGACCACAAGCACGAACGAAATGAGCGCGCTGCACCAAAACGACGTGGTCTTTTGAGTATTGTGGTTGTGGGAAGAGGTCTCAATTTGCTGCAGCGTCTTGTGCTCGTCAAAGTAGCATTTAATCCAGTCGCAGGGGTTAAGGTCATACGGACACGCCTTGGCCTTCTCGTATGCGGTTTTGATGCCGTCTTCCAGTTTTTTTTCATCGACACCCTCATGCAGTTGGATGCGGCGCACACACAAATGACCATAGCCTTGGGACGCGTATTCCGCCCAAACTTTGGAGAGCGGACACACTTGCACCCCGAATTTGAATTCTCCGGAAACTGCGTCGGGGAAACGCTCGCTGCCGCTTTCCAGCACGTAGTATTCCTCTTCCGTCAATGAGGGGTCAAGCCAGGTCGGTCGATGCAGCACCATGCTGACATGACTGTAATTCGATGAAGTGAATCTCTCTATTAGACGCGAATACCAGTATTTTGTGGTATTGTATAACAAAATGTCGCCGGTTTTAAACGCATGCTCGTGCGTGTTTGTGGTCATTGATGTATTGTATGTAAATTCACAATAAATAAGATGAATAAGATAAATTAGATAAATGACAATGAATGTGTCTCATTCGCTTAAATCATTCATGAAAAAAACTCATAAAAAGAACCCATTGTGAAATGCAACTGCAGACACACACCTATATAATCCATAGAATCCATAGAATCCATAGAAATGCAATGCAATTCGACAATGAATGACCCTTTCATAAACAAGTATCAGCCACGGATGTTCAATGAGTTTGAACAACTGACGCCCCTCATGGTAGAGTTGCTGCAGTCTCTCATTCAACTGCACGAACTGAATTTGCTGATTGTCGGGGATTCGGGTTCGGGGAAAACGTCGTTGGTGAATGCCATTGTTCGTGAATACTATGGCGCGAAAAACGACCCCGAAAACGTCATGGTCTTGAACAGCTTGAAGGACCAAGGCATTCAATTCTACCGAAATGATATGAAAATATTTTGTCAGACCGGTTCTCTCATTCCCGGCAAAAAGAAGCTAATCATTCTGGACGACATCGACTCCATCAACGAACAAAGCCAGCAGGTGTTTCGAAACTGCATCGATAAATACAAGCACAATGTGTGTTTCATCGCTTCCTGCATCAACGTGCAAAAGGTGATTGACAATTTGCAGTCCCGTCAAATCATTGTCAAAATCAACCCGATTGACCCAGCCTGCTTGCACAAGATTTTGAAGAAAATATGCGTTCGTGAAAAGTTGAACATTCATGCCGATGCCAACGAGTTTGTGCTGCGAGTGTGCAATGGCTCAGTGCGCATTTTGATTAACTACATGGAAAAATTCAAAATCATTGGGCTCCCCATTTCGTTGGAGCTGGCCAATCAATTGTGCACCAACATCAGTTTTAGCGCATTTGAGAGATACACGCGCGATTGTTTGAGCGAAGGCACCACAATTTCGCACTGCATTTCGCACCTGTATGCTCTGCACGACCAAGGCTACTCGGTCATGGACATTCTGGACAGTTATTTCATGTTTATCAAAAACACGCAACTCATTGATGAAACGATTCAATACAAAACGATTGCAATCATATGCAAATACATCAGCATCTTTCACAACATTCATGAAGACGAGATTGAATTGGCGCTCTTCACAAACAACCTGCGCCAACTGTTTCATTCGCATCCATCGCAATGACGGCTGACGGCCATTGATTTTTATCGATGGATTGAGCAAAATATTTATATAATGATATAATAGTTGTAAGTATGGCCGTGGTTGTGGCTATGGATGAAAATGGAACAGGAACAGACCCATGTTTGACGACCAAGACGCATAAGTTATTGAAAATGTCTGTTCCAAATGAATTGTTTTACGATTTTATTAAGAAAATTGCGCATAAAATGCCGAATTCTGAACATTTTTTGATTGACTTGTTTGCATACAAAAAAGCAACTTATTGCGACGAATGTCCAGATGGCACTGTCACTCAAAGCCAATCATTACTGCAAAAATTTTGCGAGGATTTGATGCCGTATTATTGCAAGGACAAGCAGTTCTTTCTTACGAGGAAGATGTCGTACAACAATTTGAACACCATTTTAAGACAGATATGTCGGTACAATTCGATTGAATGCCGGTCGGAGCGCAAGTATGATAAATCCAAAACTCACATTGTGTATTACATTCACGATGCGACATGAAATGAATTGTTTCAGATATTAATATATTTATATATCAATATTATATCAATACATCAACATCATCAACATTATTAATATTACATATAACCAAGACATCAACCCCAAATGCTGTCCGCAAAACTCGTCGCATTTTATTTAGTCATCATTTTGGCAGGCATCGCATATAATCGCTATGCAAAATCACAGGAAGGCAACAACATGAGCGACGACTACAATTTAATCAAAAAGTATTTGCTGAACGACAAATCTCTCACGGACACGCGCAAGCCGTTCATGTGGATTTTCATTGATTACGAAACGAACGCGCGCAACTGGTCCAGCTGGGGGTCGCGCAACTCCACCCATTTGAATCAGCCGTACATGTATCTCACCATTCGCAGCATTGTGGAACAGTGCGGCAAGTCGTTCAACGTGGTTCTTGTGGATGACGCCGCGTTTCAGCGCCTGTTGCCGGACTGGACCATTAAGGTGCAGAACATGCCGTTCCCATTGAAGCAGCATTTGAGGGACCTCGCAATGGCAAAGGTGCTCTACAAATACGGCGGCATCAATGTGCCCGCATCTTTCATCTGCCTGAAGGATTTGAAGTCCGCATATTCCGAGTTGTTGAAAGGTTCCGGAAAAAGCATGTTTGCCGGCGAGTTTGTCGCCCGCAATTCTGCTGCAGCCAACGTGTCGTTTTTCCCCGACAGCAAACTCATGGGTTGCACGAAGGAGAGCCCCGTCATGAAGCAGTACATAACTTATTTAGAGCCATTGGTGACATCCGATTACACCAATGAATACGAGTTTTTAGGACAGAATGACCGCTGGTTGTATAAACAACTTGTCAGCACCCCCCCGCAAATGTCCATGATGTGCGGCTCTTTAATCGGCACCAAAACCGTCGATGGACGGCCGGTGGTCATTGAAGAACTGCTTGGCGAAGAAGATGTCGATTTCGCAAAGGATGCACTTGGCATTTACATTCCCTCGGACCAAATACTGAATCGGCTGGCGTTTCAATGGTTCGCACGCCTGTCACCGCGCCAAGTGCTGACGTCCAACACCGTGGTCGGCAAATATTTACTGCTGTCGAATGATAAATGAACCGGGCTTCGTGCAAATGATGAAAATATATTATCAATGTTATGTATTTGAGAGAAAACATCACATTAACCGCACAATAAATGCATAAAATCGGAATCATTGGAAACGGATTTGTTGGAAAAGCGACCCTGACACTTCAGTGCGACGACATTGATGTGCTCTGCTATGACATAAACCCCGAGCTGTGCGTGCCCAAGGGAACCACGCTGCACGATTTGTTGGCGTGCTGCGCCATCTTCGTCTCGGTGCCAACCCCCATCAACGCTGCCGGCAAGACCTCCATGAAATATGTCGACACCGTCATCACTCAATTGAGAGAGTTGAGCTACAAAGGGTTCACGGTCATCCGCTCAACCGTTCCAGTGGGCACGTCCGACCATTATAACTGCAGCTTCATGCCCGAATTTTTAACCGAGAAGAATGCAATCAATGATTTTGTGAACAATGCGAACTGGATTTTTGGTTGCAACGATGACGAAACCAAGGACGCATTCATGGAGCTGATGACGAGCATCATTCGCGCAGCACATGCGCACAAGAAAATCGCCCATGACCGCATCACGTTCATGCACAACAAGGAAGCCGAAATGGTAAAATACTTTCGCAACACGTTTTTGGCAACCAAAATTTCATTCTGCAATGAAATTCACGCCTTTTGCGACAAACAGGGCATCGATTATGCCCGAATGGTGGATGTCGCCGCGGAAGATGCGCGCATTTGCAAAAGCCACACGGCAGTTCCTGGCCACGACGGGCGGTTCGGGTTTGGCGGAACGTGTTTCCCCAAGGACATTAGCAGCTTGCGCGCGCAAATGGATGAGGCCGATGTGCGCCACCTTTTGTTGGATGCCGTGATTCATCGAAATGACACCATTGACCGCGCCGAAAAGGACTGGATGCACGACGTTGGCCGGGCGGTTGTCAAAGATTGATTTAGGGCCAAAGGCTACCGCGCTGAACATCGGTTCCCCGGGTTTCAGTTCTCAATCGCATTGAACTGCGCCATCCATTTCTTGTTCAGGTCCCGCACGATTTCATCCTGCTGCGCCAGCTTGAATGCCCGGCGCATGTCGTCCTCCGTCTGCAGTTGCTGCGACCGAGCCATTTGGGTTTCGGTTTCGGAGTAATTAAATGTCCGTCGGTCTATGTCTCGTGACATTTGTAATTCATTTATGTTTTTGTATTTGCGCACGGCTTCATAGTCTTCGTGTGTGACGGGGATGACCGTTTCCGTGTGCGCTTTCCGCAGGTCTTCATACGCCAGAGAGCCGCCAAAGTTCAGGCCACTGGAGTGCTCTTCAGGGCGCTCGCGTGCAAGGCCGTATCCGCCACCTGCGCCAAAGGAATCAAATGACCGGACCTCGCTGCGCACGACGAGCGCTTGATCCCTTAACTTCTTTTTCCGGCGTTCCAGCTGCTCCATGCGCTGGGCCCAGGACGAGCCCTCGCCCATAGCATCATTATCCTCGTTGTCTTCGTTGTCATCATTTTCTGCATCATCTGCATCATTGCTTCTGAGCCAGTCGCCGTAGCCGCTGTCTTGCTCCTCATCGTGCAACCGATTTTGTTCAAACGTTTGGTTGAACCAGCGGTTGAACTCGGCCGCATTCATGCGCTTCAGCTTGTCGGAATTGGCATTGCGGCGCGCGTCGATGTCCTCCTTCACGTCGTCGTATTTGGCATCCTTTTGACGCGACAGCCCGGCGCGCACTTGATACACCTCGTGCAGAATCTTATACGCCTTGGAGAAAAAGAGGAAGTACTCTTTGTCCAGGCCGGACTTGTCGGGGTGCGTGCGCATGACCGTCAGCTTGGCCTCGCGCATGTGCGCTTCCGTGAACACGGACGGCAGCTTGAATAAATTGAGAATGTCGCGCAACTCGTAGTTGCGAATGTCTAAATCCAAATCTAGATCCATCGGTTTGAGAGAAAATGGTTCAAATGTTAATAATACAACCTTGACAATGTTTGTATTATTATTTTTATTATGTTATTTTCGAAACATATGTTCAATGTTTTCTGGATTTTCTGGATTTTCTGGATGTGGTTCGTTGCTTGCGTTTTTTCGATTGGTTAAATCTTTTGTGTTTTTTAGATTTTCTTCCTCCGCCCTCGCTGTCAGATTCGTTCCGATTACGCGGACTCTTTGCACCAATTGGCAACTGTTTTTCTGGTATTCTGCAGGACAAAACAACCACAAAGTCATTCCTTTTTGGTTTAATTAAACCGGCGTTAATTCCATTTTGCATCAACACAGACAACCGTATTTCATCACCATGTTTTTGTTTCATCTCAGGTGTCCATACAAATTCAGATTCTCGGTTCATGTTTCGAATGCCCATGTCTAAATTTTTTATGTGTTTTTTTAATGCATGCATATGATAGGTTTCCGGGACGGTGCCAGAAGCAGCAGCAGCAGCAGCAGCAGCCAATTCCGATTCCGCATGTGCCTTTGCATCTGCAAATGCGTCCATCCTGTATGCAGTTGGTGGCGAGGATTTCGGGTATTCGCGAAGTGTGTGTCCGAGAGTTTCTTTGCTCACAAGTCCGAACTGATGAGACACGTCATCAATTGTGCCAGTTTGGGTATTTATGCTGACAATACCTTCAACGGTTGCAGCACCTTTGCCAAATAGAAATATATCTGTCATTCTATTTCCAGCGCGATGACAACGAATTTCGCATGTGCTTCTTGAAGTATCTGGAATATGTTCTCGCATTTTGCAGAGAGCGCGTTCAATCATTTGTCTAAATGCACTTTTTGTATGACCTACCTCATCGGCGGCAATCATTTCTAGGTTTTCTGCAAATACGAGTTGCGGAGGATGTTCTGCCATGAACCACCGCAACGGTTTTCCAAATTGAGCAGTTGTAAATGTATCAACCTCGGTTTCAAAGTCAACCACTTCATTCTTTCTGTGATCTCTGGAACTTACACTTATCGGTTGTATACTATTTCCTAATGCGCGCCCATTAAATGGAAATTTGAACCTCGGGAGGTTTGGATTTTCTTCATCACCGGTTTTCACCGGCATAATTCCATGAGTGTGGATTACCACAATGCGAGGCGGTTCTGTCAATGGTTCTTCGACAGTTGATGCTAGTCGTGGTCGTGGTCGTGGTCGTGGCTTTATATGCAATTGCCACGGCGGATAGTCTTGTGGAAAAAATTGCAAGTCAGGGCTATGCACAATGTCAAGGACCGTGTTGGACAAAAACAACATCCCCTCCAGCGTCGTCAAATGGCATTCTCTATTTAACTGAAATGGTCTGGAGGATGCATTGTTATACAATCGAACTGCTCGAATCAATACATTCATCACGTTGGGACCAATGGGTTTGCCATTTTCAAAATTACTAGAAATGGCGCAAATTCCGTATTCGATGAATTCATCCAAATCTTCTGTTATATCTTCATCTTCTAGAACCTCTTTGTTTGCTTCCAACATAGTAAATGCGCGATCACACACTTCCATTACGTGCGCATTTCCTCCATTAAAAATGGCGTTCTGATTATTGATGAGTATTCTAACGACGGAGTATAAATCATCCATTATGTTGTTCGTTCGTTCATATTAAACCGAACGAAAAGAAAATGATACAAAAACTTATTTGCCAATATAGTTGCTGGTTGCCGTTCCTCCCGGATTTGCCGCGGCTAGAACCCGGAAAAAGAACGCGTCCAGCGCCTTAATATCCGCCCCCGTCACCGACGAGTCGCTAATGATTGTCTTATTTCCGTTCTTGTAAAACAGGAACACAGGAATTCCGTTCACCATCTTCTTCTGTTTGAGCGAAGCATACAAATCAAATGACTCGTCCACATCGCACTCAATCAGGTCCACATTGGCAGGCAACTGCAGGGATGCCAGGCGCGTGTATTCCGCAATCTGCTTGCACGGCCCGCACCACGTCGCCGTCAACTTCAAGACGGTGTGGTTCGGCGTCTCCGCCAAATGCTGCAAAAACATGGCGCGATCAGCCGAAACGTGCTTGACACGGGTTAAAGATGACATGGGTTGGTTGGTGATTGTTGATATTGATTGTTGGCGATGGGGTGTGTTGTATTACATATGTATCAATAATCATTTAAATGCATTGTGCCCAATAATAACAATCATTAATTCATTCCACAAAATGAACAAAAACACTGCACTCATAGTTGACCCGAGAGATGATGTGCGAATCACGCACTTGATACATGATTTTCAAAAAAAATTAGGACCAGAATGGGTCATCGTGTTTTATTGCGGAAAATCTCTCAAACCCAAAATGGCAGAACACTTGAATCCGGAAGTGGAAGTGAGAGAATTGGACGTGAGCAATTTCAATTCATCGAATGAATACAACGACTTCATGAAACGCAAAGACTTATGGGAATCCCTGTATGGAAATTTCGTTCTAACATTTCAGTTCGATGCATACATCATTAATAAGCCGCCTTACAGTATTCAAACCTTCATCGACATGAACAAAAGTTACATCGGAGGAAACATGGACAGCAATTGGATGGAGCTAAGCAGAGAAAAAATTCACATTAGCATACCTTGCCAAAATTTCAATGGGGGACTGTCGTTGCGAAAACGATTTGACATGATAAGGATAATCAAGACATTCGGCGTGGAGCAAACGACTTCCCCCTCATCCAAAATGCAAACAGACGCAGAAGACGTTTATTTCACCCTGGGGTGTTATTTTCTAGACCTGCCAATTGGAGATGATGAATCATGTTTGCATTTTTGCATTAGCCGAATATTAGTTGACGGTTATTTTGGAGTGCATCAACCAATTCCTGCATTGCTGAAAAGTTCGTCCGAAATCGCCAAACTGTATTGCCCAACCACCAATAAATTCATTTTGTAAAAATCATTCAAAATCATGAAGTGGTGATTTTGGATGATTTATTCGAATAATTGATTTAGAAACTAACACGATACTAACACAACAAATCTCAAATAAACGAAAAATGTCGGGTTGCGAACATTATGTCAGACGATGCAGCCTGGTGGCGCCATGTTGCAACAAAGCGTACGTGTGTCGGCACTGTCACAATGATGCCGAGACACATGAAATGGACCGACACGCGGTCAAAGAGGTGGTGTGCAATGCATGTCATGAACGGCAGCCGGTGTCTCAGACGTGCAAAGCCTGCGGCATCCAGTTCGCCGCCTACTTTTGCGCGACGTGCAACTTCTTTGACGACCGCATCGAGAGAAATTATTATCATTGCGACAAGTGCAGAATTTGCCGGGTCAAAGGCGAACACGATTACGTGCATTGCGACACATGCGGCACATGCGTGTCGGCGCACAACCACAAATGCAAGCGCGAGCAGTTTCACGCGGACTGCCCCGTGTGCCTGGAAAATTTGTTCCATTCCACCAAACAATCATACGCGCTTCCATGCGGGCACACCATGCACGTGCACTGCATGCAGGGGTGCTTTCAACAGAATCAAACCAGTTGCCCCCTTTGTCGCAAATCCATGCTTTTATCGGATGCCTGGTCGAAACACAATGAACTGATGGACGAGCTAATTCGCGAGTTTCCAATGCAGGAGAACCTTGTGTTCGCCATAAAATGCAATGACTGCGAATTTAGCGGGGATGTTCATTACCACCCGTATGGCATGAAATGCGGCGGCTGCGGCGGATACAACACCGCGCGATAGATATAGTGCGAATATTTGGCACTCATCCGACGCAGGTATTATTAATACATGTCAAACCAGAATAACAACTTTTATTGGGTTCCTCTTTACCACATACACATGAACCATCTGCATTTCTTGCTTGACTATCATTTAAACAAAATTGGTAGCATTTTTGTTCATTATTATCACGATACCATCCTGTCGGACACGGTGCAGCAGCCGGTGCAGCAGTGGTTGGCATAGTGGTTGGTACCGGTGGTGTAACACATCCTCCTCCTTGGCGCCACCAATAATTATTGCCTTCCAGTGTATAAGCAGGGGTTTCAAGATCATAATTATTATTCATATAATTGCTAATTAAACTAGGAGTATTTGCGGGAATGGTTGCACCACCCTTTAATGGATTACTTTGTGGCAAATTTGTGCATGCAAACGTACCATCCGAACATGGTGTGCAACCAAAGGATGTTAGATTCGGTGCAGCAGCCGGTGCAGCAGTGGTTGGCATAGTGGTTGATACTGGTGCAGCAGTGGTTGGCATAGTGGTTGGTACTGGTGCAGCAGTGGTTGGCATAGTGGTTGGTACCGGTGAAGCAGTGGATGCAATCGTTCTTGCTGAGTTAGTGTGATGCGGAACCGAACTGCATTCTTTTTTGCATTGTTCAATGGAAGCATACTCTCCGCTGGGGTCGAGCTTGCATTCTTTTAATGCATGTGTCATCACGCACGAATAATTTGTTTGGCTGGGTCCCGGCTGAGGGCCTGGTCCCGGCTGAGGGCTGGGTCCCGGCTGAGGGCTGGGCGGATAATGATGTCCATGATGTCCATGATGATGATGATGATGGGGGGGAGCGGGCTGAGGGCCTGGTCCCGGCTGAGGGCTGGGTCCGGGGCCATAGCAGTTGGAACCGCGCTCATTGCTTGCGGTCACGCCATCGGGGCAGCACCCGAATTCGGTTCCAGCGCATCCACCCACGTCCTGTGGGTTGTAAGGACGAGGGCGAGGGCGATGGCGAGGTTTGTGTCGTCGGCGCGGGTCTGGTGCTACATGTTTGCCCTTGGAGGGGTTCAAACCGAACACATAAAGCAAAATGGTGGTGACGTAAGTCATCAAAATGAAAGGAATGAACACGATGAACCATGAGAGAATGGTCAATCCGCCAATGCACAACTGATTCAATAGAATCGTGAAAACAATCATGACAATGACCTTCAAAAAGGCGCTGTTTTGTTGCCCTCTAAATAAATCAATCACAATCTGGATGACCGAAAATCCAAGATACAACACTGCTGGTGGGCACAACGAGTCTACTATCATTGTTGTCAATTATAACCAATTAAGCAATATAACATATGCGAATATATTATTTTGCATCATGATTCATTATCTCTTGAATTCGTTCAGTGGGATGATTTTGTTTTTTGTTTCTTTGCGAATTTGGCAACACCATTCTTAAATGCACCCACGATTTCCCCCACTTCATCATTCACATATTCATAAATGTCGCCGTTCATTTCATCATCAGTGACATATGTTTTCCCTTTAATTTCCACTTCAAACAATTCAAGCTCTTCTTCTGCCTCTGCCTCTGCCTCTGCCTCTGCCTCTGCCTCTGCCTCTGCCTCTGCCTCTTCCTCTG
>Ga0222713_10000373_pt1 | contig 49953 bp, 47 predicted proteins | sample C33_649DmetaG_FD_165061 | JGI IMG/M metagenome (GOLD analysis project Ga0222713, IMG submission 165061) | Estuarine water microbial communities from San Francisco Bay, California, United States - C33_649D | ecosystem: Environmental > Aquatic > Marine > Unclassified | place: USA: California...
GATGCACTGCGGAGTATTCAAAACTTTTCTGAACTGAAGTCTTTGCGCAATCTATCAGGGGTCGAGGCTGTTTGCGCCTTGTTGATGGGGGTTTCGGAATTCATCCGGAGCACTGTGCTGGTGTAAAGGGTAGAGGCATGCGTTTGACGCAGTGGGCGGATTGCAGCCAGCGGGTGCTGATGTACTGCGCCCACGCCGAAGGCAGTGATGCGCCGGTGACGATCACCGAGATCGCAAAGTCACATGACATTTCGCGTAATCACCTGACCAAGGTGGTGATGACACTGGTCGCGCTCAGCCTGCTCAAAACCACGCGCGGGCGCGGCGGCGGTCTGCGACTGCTCAAACCCGCCCGCGAGGTCGTCATCGGCGAGGTGGCGTGCAAGACCGAGAACGACCTCCCGCTGGTGGAGTGTTACGGTGACAACAATAACTGCCGTCTCGACCAGGGCTGCCGGCCGAAGGGCGTGCTCAGCCGTGCGCTGAAGAAATTCATGGCGGAGCTCGATGGTGTGACGCTTGCCGATGTGGTCGGCGAGGGCGTGCACCGCATCGGCATCCCGGTGCCGGTCCATGTGTTGCCGCGCAATGCGCCGCGCAAGGGCTGAGCGGGGTGCAATTCCCCCGTATTTTCGGTAACTGGCTGTACATCGTGTACAGCGCTAATATGGCAAGCCCCGGATGCAAAACATCCGGCTCCAACCGGGAGGCTTCATGGAAACCCTCTACAAGTGGCGCATGCAGGAGAAGGACAAATTCGGCAAGGCGCGCTGGCGTTTGGTGCGCATGCTGATGACCGAGGAAACCGCGCGTTTCTGGGCTCGTAACAACAATCTGCTGATCGAGCGGGTCGACTGGCCGGGCGCAGTGAAGTTCAGCCTGCAGCTGGAAGATCCGGTTCGTACGGAGACCGGCAAGGCCCACTGATTCTGCAGGATGGCTGCGCGCTTAGCGCAGCGGACTGACTTCGTCCAGACCCACGCCGACCAGGTTGCCGAACAGGTCGGCGATTTTTTTGCGGTCGGGTTCGCGCAGCGGCGGCTGCAGGATGGCGCGGATATTGGGTTCGATGTGATCCGGATTACCGGTGCCGAACAGGGTGACATGCGCACCGGGTTCGTGGCGGGCATAACGATAGGCGGCTTCGATGATGTCTTTTGCCGCGCCTTCGTTTTCGAGCAGGAAATCCAGCGGCTGTTTTTTGTCGCCGAGCCATTTCGGCAGGCGGTCTTCGCGCACCAGATCCTTGATGTCGTCGTGCAGCCGTCCCGGCGTGCTGAAGATGGCGCGCACCGCGAACATGACCATGGTGCCGACGTTCTTTGCCCGCGTCGCCGGGAACACATGCTGGCGTGCATTCTGGTTGAGCATGTGGAAGGCCACCATCACGGCATCCCAGCAATCATCCTGCAAGGCCCGCGCAAGCATTTCATGGAGCGGGTCGCGGCCGGCGAATTCGGTGACGCCGAGAAAACGGAATTTGCCTTTTTCCTTTTCGCGCAGCAGCACCGGCACGATTTCGCGGATCACGCGGTCGTATTCGCGCGGCAGGACGGTGTGCAGGCAGAACACGTCGACATGGTCGGTGCCGAGAACGCGCAGCGAGTGGTCGAGGCCGGCGAGGATTTCCGGAACACTGAACGCTGTGCCGTTGGGACGCGTGATCTTGTGTTTGGTGGAAATGACCAGGGTGTCGCGCGCACGGTCTTTGATTGCAGTGCCGACGACGGTTTCGGTGCCGTAGTACTGCGCGGTGTCGATGAAGTTGACGCCAAGGTCGAGCGCACGCTGCACGATGCCGACGGCGTGTTGTTCGCTGTGGCCTTTGCCGAGTCCGAGCTTGCTGCTGCCGCCGCAGCCGAGGCCGGCAACACTGACCTTGAGGCCTGTGCGGCCTAGCGTGGTGTATTCCATTGCACGATCATTGTATTACAAAACACTTAAGAAATTATTAATATAAACATATGCTTATGGCGCATTGGCGCTCTGCGCTTGCGCGCTGCGGGGGTGTGCGATCAGCGCATTTCAGATTGCAGGCCAGAGCCGCTGTCCGACCGCCGGCGAATAAGTGGCGTGCAGCAACTGCGGCACCACGCGTCCCATCCAGGTGCTCGGGTCACGAGACTCGGCCTCGAGCGGTGCGTAGTGCTTTTCGCGCGCTTCCAGTGAAGTGAACTCATAAAGAATCGCGTGTTTGTGCGCGCCGACGCTGGCCAGCAGCTTGCGCGCGCCGATCATGCCGGGCAGTTTTTGCAGCAGCGGGAACCGTTCCTGCGCATACCAGCCGCCGAGGTCGTCCTCGACCTGCGGTGACGGCGCATTGAAATGGCCGATCTGAATTACCGGTGCGGCGGTCAGCCCGGGCCCGCGTTTTGCGGCATCGGGGCCGTCAATGCGGATTTCTTCAGCGAGAATGGCGGCTGCTGTATTGCGCCGCATGCCAATGAATTGCTTGGTTTCGGCACTTTGCCGCGTGGCGAGTTGGACGGGGCTGGGGTTGAGGAAGGTGTGGCTGCTGTCGCCGCCGAACAGCGCGACATATCCGGCACCGCGTCCGCCGTGACCGAGTTCGTAATGCGCGGCCCAGCGATAGCCGGAGCGCGAGAGTTTCTCCGGGATATGGATGTTATGGAACCAGTCCAGATAAGCCGTTTTGTCGTTGTCCGCGATGCCGTACCAGATGGCCCAGATGCCTTTGTTCATAGAAGCTCTCCCTGATGGCGGATTGTAAGGCAGTGCTGCGATTGCGCGGCTTTGCAACGGCGTCTTTTGCGGATACATTCAGTCCATTCCCGGTCACAAAAAAAGCCGCTTTGTCCCTACTCGATAAAAACAGGATCGGCCAGCATATTCACTGGTCTTTGAACGCCACCACCATCCGCAAGGCGATGGTAATGCGTTTTGTCGGGCTCATTGCATTCGCGTTTCTGCTACTCGCGGTGGCGCTGTATTTCCTGGTTGTCGTGCCGGTGGCGCGCGAGGCCGCCTCCGACCAGTTGGCCCATACAGTAGATAAAGTTGAAAGTCGCGTTGAATCGGTCGTCAGCGATACGGAAGAAATTGCTTGGATTGAAAGGGAATGGGCTCGTACTGGCCAGATCAGATTCGGTGACTATCAGGTTTTCGCGCAGCTGTTGATGCCGATCCTTCATAAAAGTGCAACTATCGATTCGGTATTTTTTGCCGATGACCGTGGCCGGGAAATGATGCTGTCGCGTCAACAGAAGGGGCTGTGGCGGATTCGCATCACCGACAAGCAGGCTTGGGGCAAGCGGCAAAAGGTTTTGATGTGGCATGGTACCGGAGGGGTTCAGTCGGAAGCGTGGATCGAGAGCGATTATGATCCGCGCAACCAGTCCTGGCATACCGGCGCCATGGCTCTGGTCAGTGATGAAGCGGTGCACTGGACAGAGCCTTATATCCTTTTGTCGACCAAGGAACCGGGCATGACTGCTTCGGTGCGCCTCAGTAACGCTGCCGGTGTAGCCAGTTATGTGCTGGCTTTGGACAATAGTCTGATCAATCTGTCCCGCATAACTTCGTCGATGAAAATCGGTGAACGCGGCCGCATGTCACTGCTGACGCCCGAAGGTCGCATTGTTGGCGTTCCCAAAGACCCGCTGGTGCAGAACGATGATGACATCCGCAAGTTTGTGCTCAAGCGGCCTGCTGATGCGGGCCTCTGGCATTTGGCGCAGACCTGGGAATTGTGGAATTCATCGGACCGGCCTTTTAACAAGCCCTTGCCGTTTGTTCGCGAAGGCGAGGATTGGCTGGCGACTTTTATGCCTATCCGTCTCGGCAGGCAGGATCTGGTGATCGTCGCCGCGGCGCCGATCCAGGATTTCCTGCCCGATTGGCTGCGGCATACCGCACTGTTGCTGGGGGCGCTGCTTGCCGGTGTGCTGGCGATAGGAGCGGTTTCAGCGGCGACGATGGCGCGCAAGTTCAGCGCGCCTCTGGAGGAACTGGCGCAGGCCAGTGGCCGCCTTGCGGCGATGAATCTGGACGAGCCGGTGCAGACACGGTCATCGCTGACAGAGTTGCGTGATCTGGCCGACGCACAGGAGCGCATGCGTGTGGAGTTGCGGGAATCCATGAGCTCCCTGGAGCGCAGCAATCAGGAGTTGGAGTTGCGGGTGGAGCAGCGCACGCGCGACCTTGCTGAGCGTGAGGCCTATTTTCGCGCGATATTCGAACATACCGCGGTGGGCATCATCACGAGAGACCTGCAACGCAAGGTGTTGGGCGTCAACAGTGCTTATGAAAGACTGCTGGGCTATACGCGCGATGAAATTGAGAGTGTGCCCTTTGAGCAGCTGATGGACTCGGAGCATTTGGGGCTCATGGAGAAGATGCAGCTGAAGCTCAGGAGCGGTGAGCTGTCGAGCTACTCTACCGAGCGCTGCTACCGGCGTAAAGACGGAACTTTGCTGTGGGCCGACGTCATTACCAGTTCGATCTGCGACGAAAATGGCCGTTTGGTCGCGCTGGCGACGATGATCAACGATATCTCCGAACGTAAGGCCGCCGAAAAGGCGATGCACGAAGCGAAGGAGATCGCTGAAGAGGCAACGCGCGCGAAGTCGATATTCCTCGCCAACATGAGCCACGAGATCCGCACGCCGATGAATGCGGTGATCGGCATGTCCCACCTCGCGCTGAAGACCGAACTCAACCCGCGCCAGCGCGACTACGTTCAGAAAATCCACGATTCCGGCACGGCGCTGCTCCGAATCATCAATGACATTCTGGATTTCTCCAAGATCGAGGCCGGAAAGCTCGATATGGAATCCGTTTCCTTTGATCTGGAAAAGGTTTTGGGCAGCGTATCGGCGATGATCGGGAAGAAAGTCTTCGACAAGGGGCTGGAATTGCTGTTCGACACCGGCACCGATGTGCCACTGCGGCTGGTCGGCGATCCGCTGCGGGTCGGACAGATCCTGGTCAATCTGGTCAGCAACTCGGTTAAATTCACCGAGCAGGGTGAAGTGCAACTGCATGTGGAACGGATAGAGCAGCAGGTTGACCGCGTCAAACTGAAATTCTCGGTGCGCGATACCGGGATCGGCATGACGCCGGAGCAGTCTGCAAGAATGTTTATGCCGTTTACCCAGGCTGTCGGTTCGACGACACGAAAATACGGTGGTACGGGACTGGGGCTGACAATCTGCAAGCGCCTGACCGAAATGATGGGCGGCACGATCTGGGTGGAGAGCGAACCCGGGCGCGGCAGCACTTTCTGTTTTACCGCTTGGTTCGGTATCGGTGTTGAAGGCAAGCGGCGCAAAGTGGTGCCTGAGGAATTGAACGGCGCCCGCGTGCTGGTGGTGGATGACAATCCCGGTGCGCGTGAAGTGTTGTCCGATCAGTTGTCCGCGTTGCCCTTTGTGGTGGATCAGGTCGCATCCGGGGCGGAGGCGGTGGCCGCGGTGCGTGATGCCCCGGCGCCGTACCGCATTGTTTTCATGGACTGGAAAATGCCGGGCATGAGCGGCATTGAAGCCGGGCGTGCGATCAAGGCGCTGCCGTCGCCGCCGGCGATCATCATGGTCACAGCCTTCGGGCGCGATGATGTGCAGCACGAGGCCGAGCAGGCGCAGCTCGACGGATTCCTGGTGAAACCGGTCGGCGTTTCGGCGCTGCTCGACGCCATCATGCTGGTGTTTGCGCCAGAGGCACGTGAGGCGATGGTTGCTGGTCTGCAGTCCGCCGGCCATAATCTCGCAGGCGCACGCCTGCTGCTGGCGGAAGACAATGAAATCAACCAGCAGATTGCCGTCGAACTGCTGGAGGGTGCGAGTGCCACGGTTGTCGTGGCCAATGACGGGCGCGAAGCGATGCGGAAATTCCGTGCGGAGCCGGCAGGCACATTCGATATAGTACTCACCGATCTGCAGATGCCGGAAGTGGATGGTTATGAAGTGGTGCAGCAGATCCGCGCTGATGCTGAACGCGGCCAGGTGCCGGTGATTGCCATTACTGCGCATGCGATGGCCGAAGAGCGCGAACGCTGCATGGCTGCCGGCATGAATGACTACATCACCAAGCCGATCGATCCCGATGTGATGTTCGCTACCCTGTTACGCTGGTTGCCGAAGCGGGCCGACGTTGCAGCTGCGCCCGTGGTTACGAATACCGGTGCGGCGGAGCCTGCGCTGATAATTACGGGTATCGACACGGTGAAAGGGCTCAAGCGGGTGGCGGGCAATCGAACGCTGTATCGCCGGCTGCTGGAAAAGTATGTCGAAGGTCAGGCTGGTGCGCCGGAAGTGCTGTGTGCCGCGCTGGCTGCCGGCGACCGCTCGACGGCGGAGCGCATCGCGCATACGGCGAAAGGCGTTTCGGGCACTATCGGGGCCGATCAGCCGCAACAGGCAGCCGCTGTTCTGGAGCAGGCCATCCGTGAAGGACGGGAAACGGCGGCGATGCAGGATGCTTTTGCGGCGGCGATTGCCGATGCGGTTGCCGCCTTGCGCGAGGCTGCCGGCGCTGCGGCATCACCAGCCGCTGCCGCGGGACCGGTGGATACTGCTGCAGCGCAGGCGGCAATATCGAAACTCGCAGCGCTGCTGGCCGATTCGGACGGTCATGCCGGCGATTGCTATGCCGAGTATGCCGGGTTGCTACGCAGTGTTCTGGGCGGTGATGCAGCCGACGGTATCGGCCGCGCGGTCAACGATTTTGATTTTGAGGGGGCGCTCGCCAAGCTGCGTACTGCCGCCGCAGACAAACACTTTACGGTCGGGGAACACTGACCATGGCCGAAGCACTGGATTTCACTGACAAGAAGTCGGTACTGATTGTCGACGACACGCCCGAAAACCTGACACTGATGAACGGGCTGCTGAAAGACATCTATAAAACCAAAATTGCCAATAATGGCGAGCGCGCGCTGAAGATCGCGGCAACCCATCCCTTGCCCGACCTGATCCTGCTCGACATCATGATGCCCGGGATTGACGGTTATGAAGTGTGCCGCCAGTTGAAGGCCGATCCGCTGACCGCCGAGATCCCAGTGATTTTTCTGACGGCGAAAACCCAGATCGAAGACGAGCAGATGGGTTTTGATGTCGGCTGCGTTGATTACATCACCAAGCCGATCAGCCCGCCGATCGTGCTGGCGCGGGTGAAAACGCATCTGCTGATGAAAGATGTCCGCGATTTCCTGCGCGACCAGAATGCATTTCTGGAAAATGAGGTCACGCGGCGCACGAAGGAAGTGCAGGTCATCCAGGATGTGACCATCATGGCGATGGCCTCGCTGGCGGAGACGCGCGACAATGACACCGGTAACCATATCCGCCGCACCCAGCGTTATGTCCGTATTCTCGCCGAGAAACTGAAAAGCCACGGCAAATTCGCAACCTATTTGTCGGATGCCATGATCGAGCAGCTCTATAAATCGGCACCGCTGCATGACATCGGCAAGGTCGGCATTCCCGATCACATCCTTCTCAAGCCGGGAGAGCTGACGGCGGAAGAGTTTGAAGTCATGAAAACACACACCACGCTCGGGCGTGATGCAATTCTTGCCGCTGAGAAATTGATCCAGACGCCGAGTTCATTCCTGGAAGTCGCACGCGAAATTGCCTACAGCCACCAGGAGAAATGGGACGGCTCGGGTTATCCTCAGGGTCTCTCAGGTGAACAGATCCCGATTTCGGCGCGCCTGATGGCGGTGGCGGATGTGTATGACGCGCTGATCAGCGCGCGCCCGTACAAAAAGCCGTTCGCTCACGAGGTGGCGGTGGAGCTGATCACCAAGGGTGCGAATACGCACTTTGATCCGGATGTGGTGGCTGCGTTTGTTGAACTGGCGGATGAATTCAGAGCGATTGCCGAAGAACTCCGGGATGTCGCAATATAGTGTCTGCAAATTTTTTAAAATAAATTCAAAACAGGTACAACACCAAGGAGAAGTTGCATGACGATGAGCGATAAGCGGCACTGCTGCGACGAGGGTTTGGTTTTTACCGGTTGCAGCATGACCAATACCGCTGAAACGCCGGCCGGTGGACGCCGCCGCCAGGTGATCGTCGGCGGCAAGCGGGTCAAGACCATCGATGTGCATGCGCACTGCGTGGTCAAGGAGGCGCTTGACCTGCTCGGCGAAAAACTCGAGGACCAGCGCGGGCCGGGTCTCGGCGAGGTCGGCTCTCGACGCATCGCGGAAATGGATGAGCAGGGCATCGACATGGAGGCACTGTCGATCAATCCGCTGTGGTACCACAGCGAACGCGATCTCGCTGCGGAGGTGGTGCGCATCCAGAACGAGAAACTCGCCGAATGGTGCGGACAGCATCCCGACCGCTTTGTCGCCTATGCATCGGTGGCGCTGCAGTTCCCGGAACTCGCTGCGCAGCAGCTGGAGCATGCGGTAAAAAAACTCGGACTGCGCGGTGCTGCGGTCGGCACCAGTATCCCGGGCAAGGAGTTTTCCGATCCCTATTTGCATCCGTTCTGGAAAAAGGCCGAGGAACTGGGCGTGCTGATCTTCATCCACCCGCGCAGCACGCCGGAGCTCAACGGGCGGTTCAAGGGCAACGGCTGGCTGGCAAATACCATCGGCAATCCGCTCGACACGACGATCGCGCTGTCCCATTTGATTTTTGACGGCACGCTGGACCGCTTCCCGGGCCTGAAGATCTGCTCGGCCCACGGTGGCGGTTACCTGCCTTCGTACGCGCCGCGTTCAGACAATGCCCTGCGCGTCGCGCCGGAAATGGACACCGGCGTCAAGTTGAAGAAAAAGCCGACCGAATACCTGCGCGACATGTACTACGACACGCTGGTTTTTACCGACGAGGCGCTGCGCCACCTCGCGCATGAAGTCGGTTACGACAAGCTGGTGATCGGCACCGACCACCCGATTCCCTGGCAGGCCGATTCGGTGAATCACATTCTCAATGCCACGGGTTTCAATGACGACCAGAAACGCGCAATGCTCAGCGAAACTGCAGCGAAGCTGCTGGGCATCAAACTCTAGGTTCAATCCCAAAGGATGCTTGACGATGGAACGCAAAAAAGCGGTTGATTTTCCACCGGAAGTGCTGAAGCTGTTTGATGGTTATGTGCATGGCCGTCTCGACCGGCGCGAGTTTCTTGACCGTGCGGCGAAGTTTGCGGTCGGGGCGTTTACCGCGAGCGCGATGCTGGAAAGCCTGAAGCCTAATTTCGCCTGGGCGCAGCAGGTGCCGAAGGACGATCCGCGCATCCGCACCCAGTATCTTGATTACGACTCGCCGCAGGGTCATGGCCGCATGCGCGGCTACCTTGCGCAGCCCTCCGATGCCAAGGGCAAGCTGCCCGCAGTGCTGGTCATTCACGAGAACCGAGGACTGAACCCCTATATTGAAGATGTCGCTAGGCGGCTTGCGCTGGCCAACTTCGTCGCCTTTGCCCCGGATGCGCTGACGCCGGTCGGTGGCTATCCCGGCGACGAAGACAAGGCGCGTGCATTGTTTGCGGCACAGGATGCGAAAAAGCGCGAGGAAGATCTGTATCAGGCGGCTCAGGTGCTGAAGGCGCGGCCGGAGACCACCGGCAAAATCGGCTCTGTTGGTTTCTGTTTCGGCGGCGGCATCTGCAACCTTCTGGCCACGCGCATGCCGGACCTTGGCGCTTCAGTGCCGTACTACGGCCGCCAGGTGCCGGCGTCCGAGGTGGCGAAGATCAAGGCGCCCTTGCTGATCCATTACGCCAGCGAAGACGAGAACATCAACAAGGGCTGGCCGGCCTACGAAGAAGCGCTGAAGGCGAACAATGTGCGTTATACCGCGCACATTTACCCAAACACGCAGCACGGCTTCCATAACGACACCACGCCGCGTTATGACGAGGCTGCAGCTAGGCTGTCGTGGCAGCGCACGCTGGACTTTTTCAATCAGCATCTGCGTGGCTGATGCCTGAAAGCCGTGCAGGGTCACGCCGGCCGCTGTTGCTCGCCGTCTTTCTGGCGGCAGCAACATCCTGGCCTGCCGTCGCACAGCAGGCTTATCCCTCGCGCACGATCCGCATCATTTCGCCGTTTGCCGCCGGTGGCGGCAACGACATCATCTGCCGCACGGTCGCGGCGAAGCTCACCGAAAGTTTCAAGCAACAGGTCATCGTTGAAAACCGCACCGGGGCCAACGGCATCATCGGTACCGAGTTCACTGCGCGGGCGGCGCCAGACGGTTACACCATCGCGCTGATTCCCAGCGGTCATGCGGTCAACGCCGCTTTGTACAGCAAGCTGCCGTTTGATTCAGTCCGTGACTTCACGATGATCTCGCTTGCCGGTTCCAGTCCGCTGGTGCTGGCGGTGCATCCTTCGGTTCCTGCGAAAAATGTCAAGGAACTGGCGGCGCTGGCCAAGGAGCGTCCGCGCCAACTCAGTTATGTGTCTGCGGGTGTCGGCGCTTCCGGGCATCTCGGCGGTGCGCTGTTCGAAGTGCTGACCAGTACCAAGATGACGCATGTGCCGTACAAGGGTATGTCGCTGGCGCTGACCGATCTGGTCAGCGGACAGGTAACGATGGCGTTTGCCACCAGCCTGTCGGTGATCCCGCACCTGCAGTCGAGGCGGCTGCGCGGCCTGGCGACGACTGGCACGCAGCGTTCACCGGCATTGCCCGAGCTGCCGACGGTGGCGGAGACGGTGCCCGGTTACGAGGCCAGCTTGTGGTACGGCTTTGCCGGACCGTCGCGCTTGCCGGCGGAAATCGTACGCCGGCTAAACACGGAAATCGTTCAGGCACTGAAGCAGAACGATGTGCGCGAACGTCTGGCCGGTCTCGGCGTTGATGTGCAGTCGGGCACGCCGGAAGAGTTGGCCCGGTTGCTGGCCAATGACATGGATCGCTGGGCCAGGGTGGTGCAGCGTACGGGCATCCGCGTCGATTGATGCATGACGGCAGCAGGCCATAAAAAACCCCGCGGATGCGGGGTTTTTGTTGAGTCCTTACCGCAATCAGGTGCCGCGTCCCCACAGGCCGCAATAGCGGCGAACAACAAAGGGCATCCCCGCGGCGTAGCCGGGCCAGGACTGGTATTGCAGCAGCTGGACTTCTTTTTCGGCCGGTTCCCAGCATTTGCCTTCACGTGCGGCAATTTTGACGGCATCCGATGCGTCACGCAGGAACTGCAGCTGTGCGCGGACGTCATCCTTCGTGCCCAGGCGGCCGTTGGGTGCACCCGGGTGACCGGGGATCAGTTTTTCCCAGTCCAGCGCCAGCATCGACTCGATGGATTTTTCAACTTCCAGCGGATGAAAGTCGATCATGCCGCGGCCCGGCACGGAGCCGACCGGCAGCGTATCCACGACGAACAGCACTTTCTCCTTGGGCAGGCGCATCGCGATCGAGCTGTCGGAGTGGTTGAGGCCGTGATAGGTCAGCTCCAGCGTGGTACCACCGAGGGTGATCACGCGTTTGTCGGTCATTACTTCGTCAGGTAATGGCGTAAACGGGTCCTTTAATACTTCGAGGCGTTCCTTGGCCCGCTTGTGCGCGATGATGACGGCGCCGGCATCCTTGAAAGGTTTGCCGCCGGCAATGTGGTCGTAGTGGTGGTGGCTGTAGATCAGATATTTGATCGGCTGGTTGGTGACCTTTTTGATTTCATCAATATAGGTGGTCACCGCCTGCGGCCGGCCATAGCCGATGGGATCGGTGGCGATCACGCCGGCGGATGTAACGACGAACATCGCCTGGTGATTGCCGTAGCGGAACACATAGACGTTGTCGGTACCATCGACCTTGGTGGTGGCAAACAACGCCGGTTTTTCAGCGGGCGCCCCGGCGGGTTTGTCCTGGGCGCTGGCGATGGTGGCAAGCGCCAGAATGATGCTGGCAAGCAGGATGCGCAACATGGATGACCTCCGGAATGATGGCAGCAGGGCCTCTCCCTGCTGCTGGTGGCTATTATGCCTTCTGGATTTGCCGTAATGACAACCTGAAAAAATATCGTTGGCGGCGGGAATGACTGCTGTGTAGTCTTTGTCCACTGACGCTTTCCGCCTTTACAAGCACAGGGTGCGCGGCGAGAATCATTACATTACCTAATATTCAATCCGGCCCGTGATCCGGATGACATGAAAGAGGAGTTTCGAATGGCTGTCAGCCACCCGGTCTATCGTGTTTGCGGTCTCCTGGGCCTTGCCCTGTTCGGCGCAGCGCTGTCGGTTGCGGCGCAGCAGAACTATCCGACCAGAACGATCCGCATCATTGTGCCGTCGGGCGCGGGCGGCGGTACCGACTCGACCACGCGCATGGTCCTGCCCAAGATGGATGAATCCCTCGGCCAGCGCGTCATTGCCGAAAACCGGCCTGGCGCCGGTTCCATCGTCGGCAGTGAAGCGGTTGCACGTGCGGCCCCCGACGGTTACACGCTGCTCACGGCGATCAGCAGCATGACCATCCAGCCGTCGATGCAGAAAAACCTGCCATTTGATCCGGTGCGCGATTTCACGCCGGTCAGCCAGTTCGTGGTGTTGCCCAATATGCTGGTGGGGCACCCCTCGATGCAGCCAAAAAACGTCAAGGAACTGATTGCTTATTCGAAGGCGCGTCCTGGAAAGCTCGAGTTCGGTTCGGCCGGTACGGGTTCCAATCTGCACCTGTGCATGGAAATGTTCCTGAGCATGGCCGGGTTGAAGATGGTGCATGTGCCGTACAAAAGTGCGAACACGGCGATTGCCGACCTGATGGCCGGTTACGTACCGTTCATGGTTACCAACATGATTGTCGGCACGCAGCAGCTCAAGGCCGGCCGTGTGCACGCTTACGGTGTCACCAGCGCCGCACGTTCGAAGATTGCGCCGGATATTCCGACCATCGCCGAACAGGGCGTGCCCGGTTACGACGCGGTGCAGTGGTACGGCCTGATGGGTCCGGCAGGGATGCCCAAGGACATTGTCGCCAAATTGAACAAAGCCGTGGTGTTCGCGCTTCAGGATGCTGGGGTGCGTGAACGTTTCCTCGCCAGCGGCGCCGATCCGGTCGGCAATACGCCGGAGGAATTCTCGGCGCTGGTGCGATCTGAAGTGACCAAGTGGGCGAAAGTGGTCAAGGCGGCCGGCATCAAGCCGGAATAGGATTCCCGCTTAATACGGTGTTGTAACCACCCGCCCGCTGGCCTCGACAAACCAGCGCTCGCTGGTGAAGGGCTTGCCGGCGAGCCGCGCGTTCATCCAGTCAGCAACCAGTACGGCAGGCGTGGGGCCGAGGCTTGCCGCGGGTACGTTACCGACGGAGTGGCGGCTGTCCTGATAAACCACCAGGCGTTTCGGACATTGCAGCGTCTTCAGCAGACGTTCGGTATGTACCAGCGGTGACAGCTCATCGGATTCACCGGCCACGCACAGATAGGGCACTTTGATTTTGCCGGCATGGCCTTCCCAGGTCAGCGTCTTGCGGAACCGGTCGAAGGCCTGCTCGTCGGTGAATCCGGACATGTACATGAAGCGCTGCTTGAAGGTCGGCGACGCTTCTTCAAAAATGGTGTGGAAACCCGGTTCGAGGCAGGTCGCGGTGACGGCGCAGGCGCGGTAGCGCGGCTCGACGGATGCGGAGATCGTGGCGAAAAACGATCCGAAACTCTGACCGGTGACACCGATGCGCTGAGCATCGATTTCGGGACGCGCGATCATCCAGTTCATGATCGCCGTGGCGGCCTCGGTCCAGTTTTCCATGCTGACATGGATGTTATGGACCGCACTTTCATACTGCCCCGGACCTTCAATGCTCAGCACGGCGATGCCGCGCGACAGCCAGCGGTCTCCATACATTGCCACGCCGGCTTCCTTGAAGCCGTCCATGCCGGGGATCGCCACCACTGCCGGAATTTTTCCACCGCTGTGGCCGGGCGGCAGGTGCAGCCAGCCGGGTAAGGCTTTGCCCTGGAAGGGAATCCACGCAGCTTCGACTTTGTGATCGGCGTATTTGGCGAAGTTCAGGTAACACTCGCGTTTGCGCTGGTTCAGGGCGAGGTTCTTTTCGTTGTTTTCGTCGTAAGGCCATTGGGAGGCGGCGTATTGCACAGCGGCGATGAAATAATTCTGGCGTGCCGTGACCGTCTCGCCGGCGTCTTCGGCGGCCTTGGCCTTGGCTTCACGACGTTTCGCCGCGGTTTCAAAGGCCGGGGAGATATCGGCGTATTTCTTGACGCGCTCGCGAATCGCCGCAAAGTCAGCGTTGGCTTCGGCTCCGCAGGGCGCGTTGTAATTGATGCTGCGTGGCTGGTCCCAGTCGATGCCGACGGAGCGGATCACGTTGTCGATCAGCCAGCGTTGTTCGGTCCAGCGACGGGTGACAGGCGCGTTCATGATGTGGCATTGCTCGCAGTGAAGTCGGAGCGGTCATTCTACTCACGCTGCGGCGCGTCGTGTATTGTTGCGGGCAATCCTTTTTGAGAGCCCGTAATGTCCAACGTCAAAAAACTGCTGCAGACCGTGAACATGATTACTTTCGGCGGCGGTTATTCGCTGCCGGCCTGGGTGGCGCAGGGCCAGGGGTTTTTTGCGAAACACGGTATCGAGGTCAACATCACGCATACGCCGAATTCGGTGTTCCTGATGAAGAACCTGATCGAGGGCGAATTCGACATCACGGTCACCGCAATGGACAATCTGGTGGCCTATCAGGAAGGGCAGGGCGAGGCGGAATATGAGGGCAGCTGCGACCTCGTGGCCTTCATGGGCGTGGATGACAGCTTCCAGAGCCTGATGGCCAGTCCTGACATCAAATCCGTTGCGGATCTGCGTGGTAAAAAAATCGCAGTCGATGCACTGACTACTGGATACGCCTTCATCCTGCGTGAAATGATTGCCCGCGCCGGTATGACCGATGCTGACGTCACTTACGAACGCACCGGCGGAGGGCCGATGCGGCTCAAGGCGATGCTCGAGGGCAATTACTCGGCGGGACTGCTGGCGACGCCGCTGGACAGGATCGCGGCGGATCAGGGCTTCACCAAACTCGGTACGGCGCGGGATCTGCTGGGCCGTTATCAGGGACGTACGGGCTTCGCGCAGCGCGCATGGATCAAGAACAACGAGGCCGCGGTGATCGGCTTCATGCGCAGCTATCGCGATGCGATGAACTGGCTGTATGACCGCAACGACCGCGCTGCGGCAGCCGAACTGCTGATGAGTCATGATGTCTCAGTGACGCCGGAGCTGGCGCGGCTGTCGCTGGACATCCTGCTCGATGACAAGGGAGGTTTCTGGCGGGATGTCGCTTTGGATCTGGAAGGCATCCGGACCGTGCTGGCCCTGCGTACACGTTTCGGCGTGCCGCAGAAAACACTGACCGACCCCCTGCGTTACGTCGACCTCGAACTGCACCGCAAGGCCTTCGGCGGCTGAACGTCGCCTAAGACGTTCAGCCGCAGTTAAGTGCGGTGCACTACCGGCGCCAGATTGTTCTGATCGATCATCACGTCGATGACCGCCGGCTTGCCGCTGGCAAAGGCACGCTGGATGGCGCCTTCGAGATCCTGCGGCCGGGTGACCTGCTCGCCGTGGGCACCGAAGACCTTGGCCAGCGCACCGAAATCCGGGTTCTTGTAGTCCACCGCGAAGTAACGCCCGCCGAAGTGTTCGTTCTGGAAGGCGCGTTCGTTGCCGAGGCCCTGGTCGTTGAACACGACGTAAACCACGGCGATGTTTTCGCGCACCGCGGTTTCAAGTTCGCCGATATTGCACATCGCGCCCATGTCGCCCGATGCGCAGAGCACCGGCCGGTTCGGCTGCGCCAGCTTGGCACCCAGCGCGATCGGGAACGAACCGCCGACCGAAGCCCAGTCGTCGATGCACATGAAGGAGTTGGGCTGGTAGCTCTTGAAATAGGTGCGCACATGTTTGCCGCCATTGCCGGCATCAACGACGAGGATGCCGTCCTTGGGCAGCACCTTGCGGATGATGTGGGCGACGAACTGCGGCTGGATCGGTTCCATGTCGGGCTTGAGCACCGCGGTAATTTCGGCGTCGAATTCGGCGCGGGCTTTGGCGACATCAACCCAGGGTGTGCGCGCCTTGCCTTTGGCGGCGCGTTCGGCAAGCCCCTTGATGAAGCTCGTGGCCGAACCGGCGACACCGAGTTCCACCGGAAACACAATGCCGATCTGTCCCGGCGCGGAGGTGTTGTGGATGATCTTCGCGGTCTCGCTGAAGATGCCGTATTTGTACATAGTTGAAAACACGTCGAAGTGCGCTCCGATGGCGACGATGACGTCGGCTTTCGGCGCGTTTTTGTTGGCGCTGCTGAAGGCGTTGCGGCCCAGCGGTCCCAGCGCCAGCGGATGCGTGGCCGGGAAGGCATCGGGGGAATACTGCAGTACGGTGACTGGAATGCCGGTGGCGGTGGCGAGTTGCTCCATCGCTGCGACGGCTTGTTCCTTCATCACGCCGCGCCCGATGACAAACAGCGGTCGCTCGGCCTTGCTGATCAGTGCCCAGGCAGCGTCGATCTGCGCCGGATCGCAAACGGCGGGTACGGTGTTGCGGTAGGCCGCGGGCGCCGTGGTCTCGGGCGTGACCTGTTGCAGCAGTACTTCACTGGCGGCTTCGATGTGGGTCGGACCCTGCGGTTCGGTCAGCGCGACGCGGAAAGCTTTGCGCACCGCTTCCTGGATTTTTTCGGGATAGGGAATGCTATAGGCCCATTTGGTGATGGGTTTCATGAACGGAATCTGGTCCATGTCCTGGGTTGCGTCGCGCTCACGCATCACGCTTTCCTGCACACCGGTAATGCTGATCACCGGTACGTTGCCCTTGAACGCGGCGGCGGTGGCTGTGACGATATTGGTGATGCCGGGGCCTTCGGTGACGGTCACCACCGAGGGTTTGTTCGCGGCACGGGAGAAGCCGTAAGCCATGAAGGCGGCGCCCTGTTCGTGGCGAGTCAGGATGAAGCGGATTTGCGGCGTGACGCGCAGTTCGTCGAGGATGGCGAGATTCTGCGTGCCGGGGATGCCGAAGACATGATCAATGCCTTCGCGCAGCAGGCCGTCGACCAGAGCGCGCGCGCCGCTGATCGTTGGACCGGATTTTTTTTCGGTGCTGCTGAAGCCCATGATGTGGTTCCTTGAAGTCGGAGTTTCCGGAAAAGCAGGGATGGTAATCCAAAATTTGCACGATCCCGGGGATCGTGGTCCACCAAATGAAATGATGAAGGGAATCAATGACGTCATAGAGGGGATTTGATTGCGTTCTCCAGTTGGAGGTGCTCCAATGATTTGTAAAGCGGGGCGAAACCGGTCACAAGGGTGGAGGAAAGTGATGACTGTCCGAATGTTCAATGTCTGGATCGGCGCCTTGATTGTCGCCGTGATGCTGCCGGCGGTGGCGCAGCCTTTTCCTTCACGTCCGGTGCGCATGGTGGTGCCATATCCGGCAGGCGGTGCGAACGACATCGTGGCGCGGCTGGTTTCACCCACGCTGACCCAGCAGTTGGGTCAGCAGGTGATTGTCGACAACCGCGGCGGCGGCAATACGCTGATCGGTTCGGAGATCGTCGCCAAATCCGTGCCCAATGGTTACACCCTGCTGGTGGTGGCCGCAGGGCATGCGATCAATCCGGCGCTGTACTCGAAGCTGCCTTACGATACGGCACGCGATTTTGTGCCCGTCGCCCAGTTCGGTGACGGTGCTTACGTGTTTGTTGCCCACCCCGCTGCCGGGGTGTCGACCAGTGCCGAATTGATTGCCCTGGCCAAATCAAAACCGGGCATGGTGTCCTACGCATCATCAAGCACCGGCAATCTGACCCATCTGGCGGCGGAACTGTTTAATTCACTGGCGGGGATCAAGATGCTGCATGTGCCGTATAAGGGCGGCAATCCGGCGATGGCTGATCTGCTGGGCGGGCGCGTGCAGGTGTTTTTCTCGACCGTAGCGGTGGCGAGGCCGCATCTGCAGGCCGGCAAGATCCGCGGGCTGGGCGTGACCACAGCCAAACGTACGCCGGCACTGCCCAATGTGCCGACGATTGCCGTTTCAGGGCTTCCCGGTTATGCGGTGAGCGGCTGGTACGGCATTGTTGCCCCCAGGGGTACGCCGAAAGCGGCGATCGACAAATTGCATGCGGCGGTACTGGTGGCGGTGCGCCAGCCGGATATCCGCGATAAACTGCTCGGTGTTGGTGTCGAGGCGACGGAAGTTTCCCCTGCGGAATTCGGCAGGCTGATCGATACCGACATCGTGAGGTGGAACAAGGTGGCGAAGCCACTGAACATCATTATGGAGTGACCGAAAATTATTGCTGTAATAAAAAAGCCCCGCCGAAGCGGGGCTTTTTGCTGAAGTGCCGGACGTTTATGCGGCTTTTTTCTGCAGCGTACGCAGTTGTTTGGCGATGAACTGCTTGACGGTCTCGTGCGACAGATCGGCTTCCGCGCTCGGTACCGCGGTCCACTCGTGTTCGCTGTTCTTGAAAATTTCCAGCTGGCATTCGCCGCCGGCGGCGCGGTAGGTCGCAGCGAATTTCTCCTGGATTTCCGGAATGACATTGTCGTCGAGGCCGCCCTGCATGATCAGCATCGGCAGCATGACGACTTTTTCCTTGCGGTCGAGGATTTCCTGCGGATTGCCCTCGTGGATGGTTTCCGGCGGATTGAAAAAGGTGTCAGACTTTTTCATCATTTCCTTGTTCCCCTTGCGCTCTGCCTGGGCGCGGCGTGCCACCGGATTGCTGATCGGTGAACGCGTAGCGATGTAGGCCGCGGTGGCGTCGACGTTCTGCGCTTCCGGCAGCGGAATCGCGGCGTATATCGGATCATGCGGTTTCATGCCGATCAGCTGCGCGACATGACCACCGCTGGAACTGCCGAGAATACCGAAATGGGTGATGTCGCCGTTCCATTCGCGGGCGTTGTGCTTGAGCCAGCGGATCGCGTAATGCGCGTCCTGGACGCAGGCTGGATAAGGCGCTTCATCCGAGAGGCGCAGGTCGGGCGATACCACCAGCATGCCGGAGGCGGCGATGGCGCGTGCCATCGGTTCATTGGCGTAGCGGTCCTTGCGGCTCCAAGCGCCGCCGTGCAGGTCGATCAGTACGGGAAAGGGGCCGGTGCCTTGGGGTTGGTAGATGCGGGCGATCAGCGTGCGCTTGGCGGTCTTGCGCACTTCCACTTCCCAGCATTTGACTGCGAACAGGTTGTCGGGATTGTAAGGGACGGTCATGGAACTCCTCCGGACGGGTGCGGGTGGCCAAAAGGCCATATCATAAGCCCTCCCGTGCCGACAACGCACGGGCTGTTCACTGAAGTTTTGAAAGTCCTGAAGTCCACTATTCAATATTCTTAATTCTCTAGGGAAACATCTCATGCTTTGGCTCATCACTTGCGTCGACAACCCGAATACCGCAGAAATCCGCAGCAAAGTGCTGCAACCGCACCGCGATTACCTGAACAGCCAGAAGGGCATCATCGTGCTGTCCGGCGCGACGCAAAGCGACGACGGGACCGAGGCTGTCGGCAGCGCCTTCGTGCTCAACGTCAACAGCCGCGCCGAAGCGAAGAGGTTTTCCGACGGTGATCCCTTTACGCAAAACAACGTGTTCAAGACCATCACCATTACCCGTATGCGTAAGGGGCAGTGGAATCCTCAGGTGGCCGAAGGCGCCTGATCAAACTGCGGCCGCTGACACGCCGTGACCCCGGAAGATTTTTACGCCACGCTGCCGGTCATCGCCGATTTCGAGGCGGTGACCCGCGCGGAAAATTTCGGCGTTTTGCCGGACGACTGGCATGTCGCGTTCTGCGACGTGCGCAATTCAATGGCTGCCATTTGCACATCATCGATGGTGCGGACGGCTACTTTTTTCTGACGGAAATGCATTCAATAAATCGCACGACGCAGTTTGTCAGACGCGGGGGAGTATAAAGGTTAATTATGTTATTGTTTTATTTGTAAAATTTTACCCGGACCCGACTATGCCTTCGGTGGTTCGGCAGGTACCATCTTGGCCATAACAATGCGGACCACGATCCGCTCTCACCAGGAGGAAGACCATGGCGTTTGTTCTGTCGCGGATACTGCTTGTTGTTGCTGCGCTGGTTTCGTTTCAGGCTAAGGCCCAGGAGTATCCGGTCAAGTCGATCCGCGTCCTCGTACCGTTTCCGCCGGGCGGCGCAGCCGACACCATGGCCAGGCTTTATGCGCCGCCGGTGTCCAAAGCGCTGGGCCAAAATCTGGTGATTGAAAACCGGCCTGGTGCCAATACGGTGATTGCCACGGAAATCGCGGCACGCGCGCCGGCCGACGGTTACACCATGCTGGTGATGGCGACGAGTTTTACGGTGAATCCCTTCGCCTACAACAAGCTGCCGTACGACACGCTGCGTGATTTTCACGGCGTGACGCGGATGGTTTACAACCCGCTGATCTACTGCGCCCATCCTTCGCTGCCCGTGAAAAACATGAAGGAGCTGGTGGCGCTGGCGAAAGCCCGTCCTGGGCAGCTGACCTGGGGCGTGTCGAGCATCATCGGCGGCGGCCGCATCGCCGGTGAACTGTTCAAGGATGTCGCCAAGATCGACATCGTCAATGTTCCTTTCGGCGGCGGCGCTCCGGCGACCACGGCAATTCTCGGCGGGCATATCACGCTGCTGGTCGGCAATGTGCTCGATTGCTCGCATTACATTCCGACCGGTCGCCTGCGGGGCATTGCCGTGACCTCGGCGCAGCGTGCAGTCAATCTGCCGGAGGTTCCGACCATCGCTGAATCCGGCTGGCCGGGCTTCGAGTCGCTGAACTGGTTCGGGGTGATGGTCCGGTCCGGTACGCCGCGGCCCATCGTGGAGCGCCTGTCGGCGGAAATCGCCAAGGCGCTGAAGGCGCCGGAAGCGGGTGCGATCCTGACCAAGCAGGGTTTCTCGGAAGGCACGATGTCGCCGGCCGATTACGACACTTACATCCGCAACGAAATGCAGCGCAATGAACGGATCCTGAAAAAGCTCAATCTGAAGCTGGACTGAAGCTGTTCGCAAAATGAAAAAGGGCGGTGCATTCCTGCACCGCCCTTTTTGTTTGGCATGACAACTTACTGGATTTTCTGCAGCACTTCGATCAGTTCGTCATTCGGCATGATGCCTCGTGGATCCTCGACCTTGGCGTAGCGGATCAAGCCCGCCTTGTCGATGATGAACCAGGCGCGTTTGGCACGCAGGTAACCGGCTACGCGTTTGGCGTCATTGGCCATCGACGGATCGTTGTTGAGGACGCCGTATTCTCGGGTCATGATGCGGCGCGTGTCGCTGAGCAGTGGGAAGCGCAGTCCCAGCCGTTCGGCAAAGATCACATTGGCGTTGTTGAAATCGACGCTGACACCCAGGACCTGGGTGTTGGTGGCCTCGAACTTGGGAAGGTCAAGCTGGAAGGCCACGATTTCGCTGGTTCAGGTATCAGTGAATGCCGCGATGTAGAAAAACAGCACGACATTCTTTTTGCCGAGGTAGTCGCCCAGCGCAATCGTTTTCCCGGTTGATGAAATTACCGAAAAATCCGGCGCCTTGTCGCCTACTTTCAGCGACTGGGCCTGAGCGGGCGCAGCGGATAACACGGCTCCGAGCAGTACGGCAGTCATCCAGCTGTAAAGCCTGATAGCTGTTGTCATCACGGTCTCCTGTTGAAAAACTACTTGCGGTTGAGGCTGCGTGCGTAATTCCGTAGATCGGCGCCGTCGAAATCGACATGCCCCGTGGTGCGGACCCGGACCATGCCTTTGGCGTCGACGATCACGGTCGACGGCACGCTGCGCACGCCGAAGTCGCGGGCGACGGCCATATTGGCGTCAATCAGTGCCGGCATGGTGTATCCGTTTTTCGTAAATACCGGCTTCACTGCAGCTTCACCGATGCCGTCGATCGACACGGTGATGACCTGGATACCGTCTTTTTTCAGTTCGTTATGTGCCCTCTGCACGGAGGGCATTTCACCGATGCAGGTGCTTCACCAGGAGGCCCAGAAACGGATCACCGTGACCTTGTTGCGCAGGTCAGCGTCGCTGCCACTGCTGCCGTTGAGTCCGGGCAGCTTGAATGCGGGGACGGGAACCGGTGAAGGCAGTTGCTGCAGCGGTTCAGCTGGCGCGGTGAGCGGCGCAGCGGCAAACAGCACGCTGGCGCAGAGGATTGCCGTAAGTCTTGCATCAAGGCGCATGAAATCTCCGTTAGCGTACGCGCAAGTCTGCACGCGGTTTGATTGTAGCGACATTGCATGACAGCGCAACGGGTGCAGCCGGCATTCGCGCATTGTAGTGGACGTGCTGCCGGCGGTCGCTTCCCTGCGACCGTCGGCACAGGGGTTATTGGGGTTCTATTCCCGCAGCCTTGGCGATTTCGGCGAAGCGTTTGACGTCCGCGCGATACTGCTTGGCCCACACATCGGGTGGATCACCGTTGGGCTCATAGCCGTTGTCGACGAAATGGGCGTGGATTTTCGGCTCCTGCAGCGCCTTGTGTACCGCTTTCTGCAGTTTGAGTGTGATCGGTGCCGGCAGTTTTGCCGGACCGAACATGCCGTGCCAGCCAGCGTCGCTGACATAACCGGCAACGGTTTCGCCGATGGTCGGCAGCTCCGGCATGGTCGACAGGCGTTTGGCGCCGGTGAAGGCGATGGCGCGCACCCGTCCCGTCTTGTGCATGGGCTGCCCGACCGAAGCCGCCGGGAAATGAACCTGGACTTCACCGCTGGCAACGGCGGTCATCGCCGGACCGCCGCCCTTGTAGGGAACATGGAGCATTTCGATTTTCGCCATGCTGCCGAGCAGTGCGCCGGCCAGATGCTGGCCGTTGCCGACGCCGGCGGTGCTGTAGCGCAGCGGCTGCTTTTTCGCGACCTCGATCAGTTCCGCGGTCGACTTCACCGGCAGGCTGGGATGCACCACCATCAGATAGCCGAGGCCGGTGGCGACATTGGTGATCGGCGTGAAGTCGCGCAAGATATCGAAGGGCAGTTTTTTGTGGATGGACGGGTTCACGGCGAAACTGAAGGACGTGTTCATCACCGTGTAGCCGTCGGGTGAGGCGTTTTTAACGGTGTCGGCGCCGACGATACCGTTGGCGCCGCCGCGGTTGTCGATGACGAAGGTGCCGCCGATTTCACTTTCAACCTGGCGGAACAGCACGCGCGAAAAAACGTCGACGTTGCCGCCCGCCGGGAAGGGAACGATGACGCGGATCGGTCGCGCGGGGTATTGCTGGGCTGCGACAAGTCCGGACAGCAGGATTGCAATCAGGCCAAGCGTGATGCGGGTGCTGCAACGCATAATTTCTCCTCCAATGCGGTGGATTACATGAGGCGTGGCGTGCGCGGATTTTTTTGTGCTCATCGCCGACACATCCATTCTAGTGGCATTGAATGGACATGGGGCAACAAGTTTTTGTGCGGCAGGTGGGATAATCCGGACGCCGCCCCGCCCGGGGCTGAACCGACCGGGAGTTGCCGTTGAACAAACCGATAGTGCTGGTAACTGCAGAAACCGTTTCCGATCTGGCCCAGAAGCTGCTGCGCGATGGCGGTCTTGAACCCGCCTTCATGACCAATTCGATCAGCGAGGATGACCTGATTGCGGCGCTGGCACGGCACAAGCCGGCGGCGATCCTGCTGCGCGGTTCGCCGCCACTGAGCGCCCGGGTGCTGGCTTCCGCTTCGGGACTGAGGATCATCGCCAAACACGGCGCTGGCGTGGATTCGGTGGATATCGCCGCCGCCACGAGCCTGGGCATCGCGGTGATGGTGACCGGCGGAGCCAATGCCGATGCGGTGGCAGAACATTCACTGGCGATGATGCTGGCGCTAACGCGGGAATTGCCGCGCTTCGACCGAGAGACGCGGGTCGGCGGCTGGCGCAATCTGGACCTGTTCATCCGTGATTTCCGCACCCGCACCGTGGGCATCGTCGGCTTCGGCCAGATCGGCGAGCGCACTGCAAGACTGGCGCAGGCCTGCGGTGCAGCGGTGATTATCAACACGCGATCGGCGATCAATCCGCTGCCGGGCATGCGCGTGGAGCCTGATCTCGATCGCCTGCTGGATCAAATAGATATTCTCAGTCTGCATTGTCCGCTGACCGATAAAACCCGGGGCATGATCGGCGCGACGCAGTTTGCGCGTATGAAACCCGGCGCCTTGCTGATCAATACTTCGCGTGGCCCGGTGGTGGACGAGTTGGCGCTGATCGACGCCCTGCGGTCGGGGCGTCTTGCCGGGGCGGGGCTGGATACATACGCCGTCGAGCCGCCGGATGCGGCGAATCCGTTGTTCAAGATGCCGAATGTGATTGTCACCCCGCACATCGCGGCGGCGACTACGGATGCGATGACGCGCATGGGCACGATCGCGGCTGACAATATCCTCGCCTGGATGGACGGCCGGGTGCATGACCCGCGCAATTTCCTGAATCCCGAAGTGCGGGCGAGAGCCTGAACAGTGAACACGATGCGGAACGAACGTAGACGCGGCGCTCCGGTCGAGGTATTGGTTAAGTGGTAATGCACTGCGCGTTTTGACGCGCGGCCGGTTAATCGACAAAGGAGCGGCAGATGAAAACGACAACCGACAAGATTGTGGCCCGCCAGGAAGGTCCGATCGGCTTCCTGATTTTCAACAACCCCGAGCGCCGCAACGCGGTGTCGCTGGAAATGTGGCAGGCCGCCGGCGAGGTGCTGGACGCATTTTCGAAAGATGACAGCGTGCGTGTCATCGTTCTGGCGGGTGCGGGCGACAAGTCCTTTGTTGCCGGCGCTGATATTTCCAAGTTCGAAGATGAACGTGCCAATGCAGCCGCACAGGAAAAGTATGCGAAGACTTCATCCGGCATGCGCGCCATCCTGCGCGGTACCGGTAAGCCGACGGTGGCGATGATCCGCGGTTATTGCATCGGCGGCGGCATGTCGCTGGCGCTGAGCTGTGACATGCGCATCTGTTCGGATGATGCGCAATTCGGCATTCCGGCCGCGCGACTGGGTATCGGTTATGGTATGGAAGGCCTGCGCCGGCTGGTCGAACTGGTAGGGCCTTCGGTGGCCAAGGAATTCGTGTTCACCGCTCGCCGTTACAACGCCAGTCAGGCTTTGCGCATGGGCATCGTCAACGAGGTGGTGGCGGTGGCCGAGTTGGAAAACACCGTGCGTTCCTGGGCGCAGACCATGGCGGAAAACGCGCCGCTGTCGATTCTGACCGCCAAGCGCGTGGTCGACGAGCTGATGAAGGATTCCGCTGATCGTGACAACGCACTGTGTGATCAGCTGGTCAAGGATTGCGGTGCGAGCGAGGATTTCGTTGAAGGCCGGCGCGCATTCATGGAGAAGCGTAAGCCGGTGTTCAAGGGGCGTTGAACATGGCAGTGCGAATTGCTGTCACGCTTGCGGCGCTGGTAATTTGCGCAAACGTGGCAATGGCGGCTGACAGTCGCACCGGAGCGTATCCAACGCGGCCGGTGCGTTTTATCGTGGCTCAATCGGCCGGGGGCAATGCCGACTTTGTTGCGCGCATGGTGACCGCGGAACTGAGCAAGCAACTGGGTCAGCAGTTCGTGGTTGACAACCGCGGTGGTGGCGGCGGCGGGGTGCTGGCGGCGGAACTCGTGGCACGTGCGACGCCCGACGGTTACACCATGCTGCTGGTCGGCAGTTCCTTCGGCGTCAATCCCAGCCTCTACAAAAAACTGCCTTACGACTCCGAGCGTGATCTGGCGCCGATCACGCTGGCTTCAACAGCTTCGCAGATCCTCGTGGTCAATCCCTCGTTGCCGGTGAATACCGTGCAGGACCTGATCAAACTTGCGCAGGCCAAACCGGGCGAGCTGAATTTCGGTTCTTCGGGCAATGGCGGCGGACCGCATCTCGCGGGCGAACTGTTCAACCTGATGGCAAAAACACGCATGACCCATGTGCCTTACAAGGGCGCATCCGGTTCGATTCTTGATCTGCTGTCCGGACGTATCCAGGTGGTGTTTGCGACCATGCCCTCGGTGATGCCGCATACCCGTGCCGGTAAATTGCGCGGGGTTGCAGTGACCAGTCTTGAGCGTTCCCAGTTGTTTCCCGATCTGCCGACAATTTCGGAAACCGGACTGAAGGGGTTCCAGTCCGGCACTTGGCAGGGGATATTTGTGCCGAGGGGTACTCCCGAGCCTGTAATCCGTTTGCTCAATCGCGAAATCGTGGCAATCGTGAAACTGCCGGAAGTACGCAAACGCTTTGACAGCGAGGGCGGCGTGCCAGTGGGCAATTCGCCGCAGGAGTTTGCGGTCTGGCTGAAAGCGGAAATCGCCAAGTGGGCGAAGGTGGTCAAGGCGGCTAACATCACCCTGGAGTAAGCGGCGCAATCAGTCGTATTCAAAGTAATACGGAGGCGGCATGGCAAAGCGGTGGAAGCAGCGTCCCGATGGATCGAACTGGGGCGAGTTCGGCGATGATGACCAGCACGGCCGGCTGAATCTGCTGACCCCGGCGCGCCGTCTTGCCGCATTAAAGGAAGTGCGGGCGGGGCTGGTGTTCTGCCTGTCGCACCCGCTCGACAAGCCCGGCGGCAGCGTACTCAACCCCTTCCGCAAACCGCCCGAATTTCACCCGGTGATCCGCGAGGGCAAGGTTTATTTCAATCTAGATATGGGTGAAACCAATCCGCGTTTCACCGATGTCGGATCCGACGAAGCGATTTTTCTTTATTCGCAGTATTCCACGCACTGGGACGGCTTTGCGCACAAGGGCACACATTTTGATGCCGACGGCGACGGCGTCGCGGAAAAAGTGTCCTACAACGGCTTTCATCTGGTGGATGAGCAGGGACGCGGACTTCACGGAGAAACCGGCGCCCGGGCTTTATCGGTCGCAGCAATGGCCGAGACCGGTGTGCAGGGGCGTGCGGTGCTGATTGATCTGCGACACCATTTCGGCGATGCGCGCACCGACATCACATATGAAATGCTCGAAAAGGTGATGAAGGATGATGCGATCACGGTCGAGCAGGGTGACATCCTGTGTCTGCACACCGGTCTCGGCCAGTTGATCCGCGACGCCAACGGCACACTCGATAACGCGATCAAGATGCAGTGCGCAGTGCTCGACGGGCATGACAAGCGGTTGCTGGAATGGATTTCCGATACCGGCGTTGCTGCGATCGCAGCGGACAATCTTGCGGTCGAACGTTCCGGCACGCTGGGCCTGGATCCGCGCATGCCGCACCGCGGCCCGCAACTGCCCTTGCACGAGCACTGTCTGGTCAAGCTGGGCATCCATCTCGGCGAGCTGTGGTATTTCACCGAACTCGCGGCCTGGCTGCGCAAGCACAAACGAAGCCGCTTTCTGCTAACCGCGCCGCCGTTACGCATGCCTGGGGCGGCGGGTTCTCCGGTGACGCCGGTGGCGACGGTATAGCCCTTTTCTGTAAAGGGGCGCGGTTACGTTCCCGCTGTTACGTTCTGTTACCGACTTAATGTGCCGTAAATCACAAACAAACCGGCTTGTTGTGTGTAGTATTCCTCTGTGCGCTGCGATGGTAGGCGCAACAGAAAAAAGGAAACAACAATGAGGAAAAATCCGGGCTACTCAGTATGGGCCGCTGTTCTGATTGCGGCAGGAAGTCTGCTGGCGATGCCGGCTTACGCGGACAAGCCCTCCTGGGCCGGTGGCGGCAGACCGGAAGGCGAGCATATCGGCAAGGGTCACGGCCGCGACAAGCAGCAAGGCGGCAAGCAGAACGAGCAGTCGCAGCGCAGCAGCTACTTTGTTGATAAGCAGCATACTGTAGTGCGTGAGTATTACACGCAGGAGTTTCATGGCGGGAAATGCCCGCCGGGACTGGCCAAGAAGAACAATGGCTGCATGCCACCGGGACAGGCGAGGAATTGGAGCAAGGGGCATCCGCTGCCCCGCGACGTGGTCTATTACGACTTGCCCTCCCAGCTCGTGGCAAGGCTGGGGCCGCCGCCATCGGGTCACAAGTATGTCCGGGTCGCTTCCGACATCCTGTTGATTGCCGTCGGCACCTCGATGGTGGTGGATGCGATCAGCGATCTCGGCCGCATGTAATCCGGCAAGACTCCCGGATACGGACGGCTTTGCCGTCCATTTATTTTTGTGCGGCCCCGGCACGCAATCGCGCGATCTTCGCCGCTGATGTAATCTTGGTTTCCGCTTTTTCCCGGTGATGCCATGACCAAAAGAACTCTGCAGCGCGTGATTCCCTCGCAGGCGACTTCGGACGGCGCCGGCGTGAAACTGCGCCGGAGCATCGGCCAGTCAACGCAGGCGCGACTGGACCCTTTTCTGATGCTCGACGAGTTCGGCACCGAAAACCCCGACGATTACATCGCCGGATTCCCCAGCCATCCGCACCGCGGTTTCGAAACAGTGACGTACATGCTGGATGGTCACATGCTGCACGAGGACCATCTCGGCAACCGCGGCGACCTTAAAAGCGGCGATGTGCAATGGATGACTGCCGGTCGCGGCATCATCCATTCAGAGATGCCGCAGCAGACCGAAGGGCGCATGCGCGGGTTCCAGCTTTGGATCAATCTGCCGGCCCGGGAAAAAATGAAGCCTGCGGGCTATCGCGACATTCCGGCGGCCACCATTCCCGCGGCGGACTGGCCTGGCGGCGGGCGTGTCAAGGTGATTGCGGGCACCCTGCAAACGCCGGAGGGTGCAATCCCGGGGCCGATCCAGGGACTTAGCACGGCACCGGTCTATTTTGATGTTGAACTGGCGGCCAACGGCGTGTTCGAGCACGCGCTGCCGCCGGCGCACAATGCCTTTGTCTATGTCTATGAGGGCGATGTGCAGGTCGGCGCAGAGTCCCCGCGCGTCTTGCCCTGGCGCAGTGCCGGTGTGCTGTCAGCAGGCGATGCCGTGCGGATTGTTGCCGCTGGCGAGGGCGCCAGGTTCATTCTTCTGGCGGCGCTACCGCTGAACGAACCGGTGGCGCAATACGGCCCCTTCGTGATGAACACGACTGCCGAACTGGAGCAGGCAGTGCGCGACTACCAGGCGGGCCGGCTGACCGCGGCATAAAAAAATCCCGCCGGCTTGGGGCCTGCGGGATTTTTCGGTGCGCTGCGTAATTCTTATTGTGGTTCGATACCCGCAAGCTGCGCGGCTTTTTTGTAACGCGCGATTTCCTTGGGCAGCAGCTCCGGCAGTTGGGCCATTGGCATCAGCCAGGGCTCGGCGCCCTGGGTGTCCAGGAACTTCTTCATGTCGGCGCTGGTCACGATCTTGTTGATCAGCGAGTACAGATAGCTGATCCGCTCCTGTGACATCCCGGCCGGCGCGAAGGTGCCCCACCACAATTCGTATTCGTAACCGGGGGCGCCCTGCGAAGCGACGGTGGGCAAGTCCGGGAACAGCGGGGATTTCTCCGCACTGGTCACGCCAAGAATGCGGATGCGGCCGGAATCGCGCTGCGGCAGCAGGGCCGAGGAGCTGGCGATGACGATTTCGACTTCACCCGAGGCAAGGGCGGTCACGGCATTGGAGATGCCTTTGTACGGCACGTGCTGCATCTTGATGCCGGCCGCCGAAGCGAAAAGCGCGCCTGAGAAGTGGTTGTTGCCGCCGGTGCCGGAGGAACCGTAGTTGAGGAAATATTTCTTCGGTTCTTTTTTGACGATGGCAATCAGTTCCTTGACGCTTTTCGCCGGGATTGACGGATGGATCGCGAACAGCATCGGCGCGCGTGCGGTCATGCCGACCGGGATGATCGAACGAGCGGGGTCAAATGGAAGCTTGGCACGCACCGCGGCGGTGGCAGGGTAAGAGGAGGTGTGACCGAGCAGTGTGTGGCCGTCGGGGTCTGCTTTGGTGACCATTTCCGTGCCGATCATGCCGCTGGCACCGGGACGGTTGTCGACGACGATGTTGCGTCCCAGCGCCGTGCCGAGCCTGGTGGCAATGGCGCGGCTCATCGCATCGGCGGAGCCCGCCGGCGTGTAAGGCACAATCATCACCATGTTTTTGCTGGGAAATGCAGCGCCCTGTGCAGCGGCGTTGCCGGCGAAGCCGAGCGTAGCGGCGATGGCGGCAGTGCCGAGAACTGCCTGGATGGTTGGGATATTCATTGGATGGTCTCCGGTTTCAGGTTTTTTTGAATCCACGGCTATTTTAATCCCAGGCGGGTGCACGGCCGGCCGGATTGGCGATGCGACCGTCGGGCTTGGCCAGGGCATGGATGCGGCGTATTTCATCGGCGCTCAGTTCGAAGTCAAAGACTTCAAGATTCTGGGCGATTCGCTCGGGATTCGAGGAGCGGGGGATCGGCACGATGCCGCCCTGCTGTACCAGCCAGCGCAGCACGATCTGGGCAATGGTTTTGCCGCGGGCCCGGGCGATGGCGATGAGTACCGGGTCGTTGAACAGGCGGCCGCGGGCGAGCGGGCAATAGGCGGTGAAAATCATGCCGTGGCGGCGGCAATAGTCGAGAACCTTGGACTGGTCCAGATAGGGGTGGTATTCCGCCTGCAGCGTAGCCAACGGCTCCAGGCAGACGCTTTGCGCCTCTTCGAGTAAGGCGATATTGAAATTGGCGACGCCGATGTGGCGGGCGAGTCCGTCGCGTTTGGCCTTGGCCAGCGCGCCCATGGTTTCCGCCAGCGGCACCTTGTCCATGCTCGGCCAGTGCACATGTAGCATGTCGACGTAATCCACCTGCAGGTTTTTCAGGCTTTCATCGACGGACTTTGCGAAGGCATCGGCGCGCAGGTATTCGTGCGAAACCTTGGTGACCAGGAAAATTTCGCTGCGCGGCACGCCCGAGGCGCGGATACCGGCGCCGACGCCTTTTTCCGATCCGTATTTCCAGGCGGTATCAATATGGCGGTAGCCGACTTTCAGTGCGGTGGCGACAAGTTCGCCGCAATCGCCGAGCTGGGAAGTGCCGAAACCGATTTGCGGCATGGTGCAGCCGTGGGTAGTGAGGGTCGGGATGTTGGGCATTTTGATGTTGAGCCTGTTTTCAGAATCCAAGTTCGGTTCGTTCTGCCTCGATCACCAGTCGTGCCGCGTCTTCCTGCAGCAAGAAGCGCTCTCCAACCAGTTTATCGGCAGCCGCCTTTACGAGTGATACATAGCTGCTTTTGTCTCCGTAACGTTCCCCCAGGGAGGGTCGCGGGTCGCCACCGCGTTCCGCGGCTGATTTTGCAAACGGGATGAATGAACCGGTAAGGTCGCAGAATTCATTTTCCATGGAACCCTCCTTACGCAGATTCCATCCGGTATAGGTGCCCAGCGGTACCTGGCGCGCGGTCGACTGTATGCCGCCGATGTCATTGCCGTCGGCATCAACCTTAGGTACCAATACCGTATAACGCTTGTCGAGGATGTATTCTGGCGGTTGTACATCGAAATTTTTCACGTAATGGTCACCGAGCCGATCGAACACCGGGGCTCCGGGTATGTCCGGAAACACCAGTTCTGACGGTTTGACCAGCGTGCCGTCGGATACCCGCGGAAACCGCGATGGCGGCGGAACGGTGCCGGCCTCCACCCAGCCCTGCATTGCCACCAGTAGGGCACGGAGTCCTTCGCGGTAGGGATTCGGATTGGAAAGGTTTTTGCAGAGCAGCGACGGCGCGGCCTTGCCGGCCGGGCCGTGTTGCGTGCTCGCGAAATAATAAAGCCGCACATTTTCCGGTATTGGCAGATCGCTTTTGCCCGCGGCATCGGTGATCACCAGCGAGTTACGCGCCCCCCAAGCTTCGGTGCCGGAGTCCATGTGAAACACTTTTGGGCAGACACCCTGTGCCGTGCAGCGCTCGAGCCAGCCGCCGCGTTTTCCGGTTACCGGATCGGTCAGGGTCGCGTAGGTGAAGGGGAACTGGTCGCCGCGGTAATAGTGTTGGGTTAGGGTCGAAGGAACGCGTCCCGGTGTGGCGAATTCCATATTGGTCAGCGTGACGCGCGAGCCTGAAATCAGTGGCAGGATGCCGTCGAATATCCGGCGTTTGCTTTCATCGATGTTGAATCCCTCATTGACAAGGTCCTTGATGAAGCGGCCGCTCTGCGAGCGACCGAAGCCGAGTGCGTGGCGCACCGGATTTTCACCGGCAACTGCTCCGCGCATCAGCGGGTTTGCGGCGGTGCGGTCATGGCGCAGGAAGGACACCAGATCGCGGACGGCGGCGAAGGCGATGCCCATTACTACCGGATCGCGGGCAACATAAACGAGTTCGTACACGTAGTCGGTGGAAAAGCCTGCCGGATAGCAGAGATGGCTGTCGCTGGGTACCGGGTTCTTGCCGTCGGGGCAGCGGCCAAATGACCACTCGCTGCCGGGTATGGGTTCACGTGCTGTGAGCGGTCCTTTGCGCCGCATCAGCCGCGCCTCGTCCTTGCGTTCCAGCACTGCAGCATGTGGTCGGGCTTCGGCGCGTCCGCCCTCGTTGCCGAGGCTCAGCGTGTAGGACGGCTGGGTGACAATGTACTCCGCTGTAATACGTTTGCTAACCGGTTTGTCGTCTGCTTCAACAGGTACCGGAAACTGTCCGGCGACACGCCCGCCGCCCGGCATAATGTCGCCCTGCCAGCCGCTGGTCACCAGGGTATACCCCGCTTTCATCAGGAAGCCGTCGCCGGCGTCCTTAGACGACACCGGATTGTTGCCGGGGTTGGCGCCGACGTGAAAGGCATCAAACGCACGGCGTCCGCCACGGTTGGTGACGTCATAGAAAATCGTGCCGTTACCGCGGCTCATGTCGACCGGTTTGATGATGGACACATCAATACTGTATTCGACCATACCGGCGGCGTTGCGCGGCGCCTTGTCGATGTAGACGATGCTGCGGTTCAGCGGATCGCGCGGGTCCAGTTCGCCGTAGGCGCGTCCGTCGAGTTTTTCGTATTGTCCGGTTTTGCCGAAAGAGGCGGCCTCGAAGGTCGGCGTCCCGGCTTTCTGGATGTCGATGCGCACGATTCGCGCTTCTGCATGGGACGTCAGCAGGGCAGCGCACAGGGCGGCCGGCAAGATGCTGCGGATTGTTGCAGTCATGGAAATCCTCCAGGCAGATGAAGAACCGGCTGTGCAGTCTGTGCCGCATTTCGCGATATGCGCGAACCCGGGCTTCGCGCGGGCAATGGCTGCCATGCTACACCGGGCGTTATTCATTGTCCGCTGCCGCTTCAGGATGTGGTCGCGCCGGAAATTTCGGCAGCGCCGGTTGCGCTTAGAATACGGGCCTTGTTTCAATCCACTGGAAAAAGCCATGCCGCAATCGCCGTTTCACCTAGCATTTCCCGTTGATGACCTCGCCAAGGCGCGCGCCTTTTACGGCGAACTGCTTGGCTGCGCCGAGGGGCGTTCATCCCCTGAATGGGTGGATTTCGATTTTTACGGCCACCAGATCGTTGCACATCTGGCGCCGGATGAAGTCGGCCATCGAACGACCAGCGCCGTTGACGGCGACAACGTGCCGGTGCGCCATTTCGGCGTGGTGTTGTCGATGGGGGAGTGGCAGAAACTCGCTCAAAAGCTGACGCATGCCGGCACCAAATTTGTTATCGAACCGCATGTGCGCTTCAAAGGCCAGGTCGGTGAACAGGCGACGATGTTTTTTCTCGATCCCTGCGGCAATGCGCTGGAATTCAAGGCCTTCGAGGACATGTCCCAGCTCTTCGCCAAGTAGTTTGTTACCGTCACCCCCGGTCGGTTGACCGTCCAGGGGAATATTCCTACACTCATCGGCCCAAGGCTGAATCAATCAACCACTGGAGGAAAAATGCGTAAATTAATCAATATGTTGGCGCTTTCCGCGCTGATCGCAATGCCGGCAATTGCCCAAGAGAAAGTGAATATCTCCATCGCCACTGGCGGCACCGGCGGCGTCTACTACCCGATGGGTGGCGGTCTCGCTAACGTGCTGTCGAAGTTTGTTCCCGGCATGTCGGCCACTGCGGAAGTCACCGGTGGTTCGGTGGACAACCTGAAACTGATAGGAACCGGCAAACCCTATGTCGCTTTTTCGATGACCGACGCGGCGCTCGATGCTTATAAAGGCGAAGACAAATTCAAGGGCCAGAAAGTCCCGCTGCGCACGCTGATGATTCTTTACCCGAACCGCATGCATGTGGTCAGCGTTGAGGGCATGGGCATCAACAACATGAAAGACCTCAAGGGCAAGCGCGTGTCCACCGGTTCGCCGGGAAGCGCCACCGAAGTCATGGCCTTCCGCGTCATTGAATCCGCCGGCCTCGACAAGGACAAGGACATGAAACGGGAACGCCTCGGCGTCGCAGAATCGGTCAATGCGCTCAAGGACAAGAAGATCGACGCCTTCTTCTGGGTGGGCGGTCTGCCGACCGCGGCCGTGACCGATCTGGCGGCAACGCCCGGCATCAAGATCAAGATGGTCGACCACGCCGAGACCGTTGCCGGTATGAACAAGAAATACGGCAACCTCTATGTTGAGGACGTAATCCCGAAAACGACCTACAGCGGCATGCAGGCTGACAACAAGCAGGCGACGGTGATGAACATCCTGGTGGCTCATGAGAACATGAGCGAGCAGACTGCCTACAACATCGTCAAGACCATTTTCGACAAGCGCGACGACATGATTGCCGTGCACAAGGAATCCGAGAACTTCAAATATGAGAACCAGAAAGCCTCGGCATCGCCCATTCCATTCCACCCGGGCGCTCTGAAGTATTTCAAGGAGAAGGGTGTCAAGCTGCAGTAATCCGCGGCCTGATTCAAAGCAACCCCGCCCGAGTGGCGGGGTTTTTTTTGGGGTGGCCGGAGGCGCGGGCGCAAGAGTTCACATGTTATGATCACCGGGCAAAATTCGCGGGGGAGAATGATCAATGTCTGACAACAATTCGCAGACCGTCAGCCTCGACGGCATCAGTGAAGAGGCGCGCAAGCGCGTCGCGGAACTGATCGAAGAGGAAGAGGGTGCGCATAACCGGTATCGCGGTGTGCTGGCGGTGATCCTGACGGCAGCGGCGGTGGTGATGTCGCTGTTCCATCTCTACTCTGCGGTCGAAATCGTTCCCGCTTACATTCTTCGCCCGGTCCACGTCGCATTCGCGCTGGCGCTGGTGTTCCTGATGTTCCCCGCGGCGAAACGTTTCCGCCACCGGCTGATGTGGTGGGATGTGATTTTCGCAATCCTCTCCGTCGCTGTCGTCGTCTACATGCTTTATTTCGGTGACGAGTTCGGCGACCGTGCGGTGACGCCGACGGTGATGGACCAGGTGTTCGGTGTCGGACTGATTCTGCTGATTCTCGAAGGCAACCGGCGCAGCTCGACCTGGATCCTGCCGGTGATCGTGCTGGCCTTCCTCGCTTATGCGTTGTTCGGGCCGCATCTGCCGCAGCCTTGGACGCACAAGGGTTACGACATCGCGCGCCTGACCGGCTCGCTGTATATGACGCTGGAGGGCATCTTCGGTGTCGCGGTTGATGTGTCGTCGACGCTGATTATCCTGTTCACGATTTACGGCGCTTTCCTGCAGTATTCCGGTGCCGGCAAGTTCTTCATCGATTTTTCTTTTTCGGCGATGGGCGGTAAACCGTCGAGCGCGGGTCGCGCTGTGGTGATGGGTTCCTTCCTGCTCGGTGGACCTTCGGGTTCCGGCGTGGCGACGACGGTGACGCTGGGCGCGGTCGCGTATCCGCTGCTGGCGAAGTCGGGCTACGGCAAGGAAGCCGCCGGCGGCCTGCTCGCGGCCGGTGGTCTGGGCGCGATCATTTCACCGCCGGTGCTCGGTGCGGCGGCCTTCCTGATCGCGGAATTCCTGAAGATATCGTACCTCGACGTGATCCTGATGGCGACGATCCCGACGGTGCTGTTCTACCTCGCGATTTTCGTGATGGTCGAAATTGACGCCCGCAAGTTCAACATGAAGGTGGTCGCGCTGGAGAAACACCACCGCGCCGGCGCGCTCGCGAAAAAATACTGGTTCCATTTTGTATCGCTGATCGCGATCGTGGTGTTCATGCTGATGGGTTACTCGCCGGTGATGTCGGTGTTCTGGGCGACGGTGGTCACGGCAGTGCTGTCCTTCCTGCAGCGGGATTGCGCGCTGATTTCCTATGACTGGTTCCGCGGCCGCATGCTCTGGATGAAGGGCTTCTGGGAATCCGGTTTCATCAAGGCGCTGGAAGGCGGATCGGTGGGCGTGCTCAACGTCGCGATGACCTGCGCTTCCGCCGGCGTTATCGTCGGCGTGGTGACGCTGACCGGACTTGGTCTCAAGTTCAGTTCGATCGTGCTGACCTATGCCGAGTCGGGTGCGCAGGCCCTGGTCAGCCTGTTTACCGCGCTGGGCGTATCGGACACGGTCAAGCTGTTGCATGACATGCGTTTGCTGCTGACCGCGTTCTATACCTCGATGATTGTGTGGATTGTCGGCCTTGCGGTGCCGGTGACGGCGTCGTACATCATCTGTGCGGTGATTGCCGCGCCGGCGCTGATGAAGCTCGGCGTACCGGATTTTGCAGCGCATATGTTCATTTTCTATTATGCCGTGCTGTCTGAAGTCTCGCCGCCGACCGCGCTGTCGCCCTTCGCCGCTGCGGCGATTACCGGCGGCGGTCCGTACCGCACCACGCTGCAGTGCTGGAAGTACACCGCACCTGCTTTCCTGGTGCCGTTCATGTTCGTGCTCGATCCTTCCGGCGTCGGTCTGCTGCTCGGCGGTTCGTTCAAGAATCTGGCGCAGGCGGATTGGGGTGCCATCGCGATGATTACAGTCACAGCGATCATCGGCATCGTTGCGCTGGCCGGCGGCTTGCAGGGTTGGCTGTTGCGCAAGACCACGCTGCCCGAACGCTGGATGCTGATCATTGCCGGCCTTGCGCTGGTGTACCCGACGACGTTCTGCGACATCCTCGGTCTGGTGCTGGTGAGCGTAGTTGTCCTGTTGCAGAAGTTGCGATCCGGGGCACCGGCAATCGCGTGAACGCCGCACCGCCGGAAACACGTTATGCCACACCGTTCGCGGTGCTGGGCATTGTGACCGACGGTGCTGTCGTCACCGGTGTGCGTTATCTTCCGCGGCAAACCGCGGCGAGGGCGCCGTATGACCGTGCAGCGGAGCGGGCCTGTCGCGAGATCGAACGTTATCTGGATGATCCGGCGTATGTCTTCCAATTGCCTTATCGACTGGAAGGCAGCGCCTTCCAGCACCGCGTGTGGCGCGAGATCGAGAAATTATTTCCAATAAAAACAATTACCTATGGTGAGCTTGCGCGACGCATCGGTAGTGCCGCGCGTGCTGTCGGCGGCGCCTGCGGCACCAATCCCGTGCCCTTGTTCGTGCCCTGCCATCGGGTGCTCGCCGCCAGCGGCGGGCTCGGCGGTTTCATGGGCGGCAAGGATGATTTTCCATTGAGTGTGAAACGCTGGCTGCTGCGACATGAAGGCCTCCTCGATACAACGCATTGAAGAGTTCTGCGATGCGCTGTGGCTGGAGGACGGCCTGTCGCGCAACACCCTCGACAGCTATCGCCGCGATCTCAAACAGTTCGCGGCATGGCTGGCCGAGAAGAACCGCTGCGATCTGCTCACTGCCGCACAACCGATGATCCAGGATTATCTGGCACACAAGTTCCGCGCGAAGGCGCGTGCTTCAACCGCGGCGCGCCTGCTGTCCAGTCTGAAACGTTTTTACCGCCATGCCGTGCGGCAGAATCTGATCACGGTGGATCCGACGCTGCGCATCGAAGCGCCGAAGCTGCCACGCTCGCTGCCGAAAACCCTGACCGAAGCCGATGTCGAAAGCCTGCTTGCCGCACCGGCTGTCGATGAACCGCTGGGTCTGCGCGACCGTGCGATGCTGGAGGTTTTGTATGCCAGTGGCCTGCGTGTCTCGGAACTGGTGACACTGAAAACGCCGCAGATCAGTCGAGATATGGGAGTGGTGCGCGTACTGGGCAAAGGTTCGAAGGAGCGCTTGGTGCCGTTGGGCGAAGAGGCGCTGGGCTGGCTGGAACGTTATCTGCGCGAATCGCGTCCGACGCTGCTCGGGCAGCGCGTCAGCGATGCGCTGTTCGTAACCGCGCGCGCAGCAGCGATGACGCGGCAGTCGTTCTGGCATTTGATCCGGCGTTATTCGCTGCAGGCCGGGCTGCACAAGCCGATTTCACCGCACACCTTGCGCCATGCCTTCGCCACGCATCTGCTCAATCACGGCGCAGACCTGCGTGTGGTGCAGCTGTTGCTCGGGCATTCGGATATTTCTACGACGCAGATTTACACCCACGTCGCGCGCGAGCGTATGAAGCAGTTGCATGCCAAGCATCACCCGCGGGGCTAAGTGCACAGGCGTGATGCGTTTTAACTGCGTTTGCCGCGCTCGATGCAGACGCCGAGTCGCTTGACGCCGGCGAACGGCGACAGCTTGGCGATGGTGATGCGCAGCCACGGCGCCTTGAAGTGCTGCATCACCAGTTGGGCGATGGATTCCGCCGCATGTTCGAGCAGTGCGAAATGCTGTTCCGCAAACAGCTTGCGGATGTCGGCGACCACTTCGGCGTAGTCGATGGTGTCTTCGATGCGGTCGCTGTGTGCGGCATGTTCGCCGCACAGCCCGATTTCGAGATCGAGCTGTATGGTCTGCGGCACCTGTTTTTCCCGTTCATAAATGCCGATGCGGGTATCGATGTGCAGCTCGCTGATGAATATGGTGTCCATGGATGTATGCGGGGTGCTGCGGTTGACTTGCGCTAGAATGGCCGGCGCCATTTTAGCCCAGAGGGAATTGCCTTGGATTTATTGATCATCGTGCTGGTGGCCTACTTGCTGGGTTCGGTGTCATTTGCCGTCGTGGTCAGTCGCGCCTACCGTCTGCCGGATCCGCGCGAATACGGGTCGGGTAATCCCGGCGCCACCAACGTGCTGCGCAGCGGACGCAAATCGGCGGCGGTGCTGACGCTGCTCGGCGACTGCGCCAAGGGATGGGTTGCGGTGTTCTTCGCTCAGCAATGGAGCGCCGACGGTCGCGAACTGGCGATGGCGATTGCGGCTCTGGCGGTGATCCTTGGCCACATGTATCCGTTGTTCTACGGGTTCAAAGGCGGCAAGGGTGTGGCGACCGCCTTGGGTGTGCTGCTGGGGCTGAATCCTGTTCTGGCGCTGGGCACGCTGACGACGTGGATCAACATCGCCGTGTTTTTCCGTTACTCGTCGCTGGCCGCACTGGTGTCGGCGCTGTTCGCGGCTTTCTTTACGCTGATCCTGTTCAATCCCGCGCATCCCTTTGTCTGGTCGGTGGCGCTGATTTCAGCGTTGCTGATCTGGCGTCACCGCTCCAACATCCGCAATCTGCTCGCCGGCAAGGAACGCAAGCTTGGCGCCAAGGCCGACGCTTAGACCGTCGACAGGCTGGCCAGATCCCATCGCGGCCGGACGCTAAAGCCGGGCGCGGTTTCGCACAGACCTTTCTGCAGTCGCAGGGCGCCGGCAAACGCGATCATCGCGCCGTTGTCGGTACAGAATTCCAGCGGCGGGTAATACACCGTATAACCTCGGCGTTTGGCCGAGGCTGTGAGTTGTTCGCGCAGCAGCCGGTTGGCGCCGACGCCACCGGCAACCACCAGTCGTTCCAGTCCGGTCTGTTCCAGCGCAGCGAGGGCCTTGGTGACCAGCACATCCGCAATGGCGGCCTGCAATTCGGCCGCCAGATCGGCACGGCCCCGGGCATCCGGTGTCTGATTGCGAACGGCAGTCAGCACCGCAGTCTTCAATCCGCTGAAACTGAAATCGAGATTGTCACTGCGCAGCATCGGACGCGGCAACGTGTAACGACCGGCGCGTCCGCTTTCGGCCAATGCAGCTATAGCCGGACCGCCCGGATAACCCAGTCCCAGCAGCTTGGCGGATTTATCGAAGGCTTCGCCGGCAGCGTCATCGACGGTTTCGCCGAGCAGGGTGTAGTTGCCGACGCCGCCCACCCGCATCAGTTGGGTGTGTCCGCCGGAGACCAGCAGCGCGACAAATGGAAACGGCGGTGCAGGATTGGCGAGCAGCGGCGACAGCAGATGGCCTTCAAGGTGATGCACGCCGATCGCCGGTTTGCACAGTGCATGGGCAAGACTGGCGCCGATGCCGGCGCCAACCAGCAAGGCACCGGCCAGCCCGGGGCCCGCGGTATAAGCCACCGCATCGAGTTCGGCCAGTGTTGCCTGCGCTTGCGCCATTACCTGGCGGGTCAGCGGCAGCACCCGGCGGATGTGGTCGCGGGACGCCAGTTCCGGAACCACGCCGCCGTAATCGGCGTGTAGGGCGACCTGGGTATGCAGGGCATGGGCCAGCAGGCCGCGGTCCGTATCATAGAGCGCGATGCCGGTTTCGTCGCAGGAGGTTTCGATGCCGAGTACGAGCATGGGATCAGCCAGAAAATGCGCAAAAAGACGGGAAAATGGGTTTCAAAGCGGCAAAACGGGCTGAAAATGGCAAAATCCAGCAGTTGGTCGATTGGCGTGTTGTATCGGGGGCTTCCCGGCACAGGTACCCGTGTACCTTTGAAAACAGCGGCCGGGCTGGTTATAATACTCGTTTTCCCGAACCCAGCCCCTGAGGTTTCATGACCACCGTACGTGTCAAAGAAAACGAGCCGTTTGAAGTGGCCCTGCGCCGTTTCAAGCGCACTGTTGAAAAAACCGGTCTCCTGACCGAGCTGCGCGCCCGCGAGTTTTACGAAAAACCCACCGCAGAGCGCAAGCGCAAGCTTGCCGCCGCCGTGAAGCGCACGCACAAGCGTCTGCGCTCGCAGCTGTTGCCGCCGAAACTGTACTGATCAGTACGGTCCGCGTTGCTGAAGGGTGCAGGGGCCTAGCCTCGCACCCTTTTGTCTTTTGTGCGGCCCGTTTCATTCCGGAGATTGGCTATGTCCCTGCGTGACCAGATCAATGATGACCTGAAAGCTGCGATGCGCAGCGGTGAAACCATGCGCCGCGACACCATCCGCCTGCTGACCGCCGCGCTGAAGCAGCGCGAAGTCGACGAGCGCAAGACGCTGACCGATGGCGACGTGCTGGCCGTGATCGAGAAAATGATCAAGCAGCGTCGCGATTCAATCAGTCAGTTCGAACAGGGCGGGCGTCAGGATCTGGCGGACAAGGAAAAGCAGGAACTCACGCTGCTGCAGACTTACATGCCGCAGCCGATGGGCGAGGACGAGCTGGCCGCAGCAATTTCAGCCGCCGTCAGTGAATCCGGCGCCGCGGGCCCTGCCGACATGGGCAAGGTGATGGCTGTTCTGAAGCCCAGGCTTGCCGGACGTGCTGACATGGGCAAGGTGTCGGCTGCCGTAAAGGCGCGGCTTACCCAATCGTAATTCATTGTATTGAATGAACTTCCCGGGATATCCGGGCGTGTTGAAGCGGACCGGCGCCGCACGGCTGTGGCGCCTCTATAATCCAGCGATCAAGTCCGGGCCGGCACAAGGCCGTCCTTTCAGGAGTGGGGTCGACCGCAGCACATGATTCCGCAATCGTTCATCCAGGATCTGCTGGGCCGGGTCGACATCGTCGAGGTGGTCGACCGTTACGTGAAGCTCAAGCGTAGCGGCGCCAACTATTCCGCCTGCTGTCCTTTCCATACCGAAAAATCACCCTCGTTCACGGTGAGTCCGACCAAGCAATTCTATCACTGCTTCGGTTGCGGCGCGCACGGCACTGCCATTGGCTTCCTGATGGAATACAGCGGCATGGGTTTTGTCGATGCAGTGAAGGATCTTGCCCAGGGCGTCGGCATGCAGGTGCCGGAGGCGCCGCGTTCCGAGTTCGAGCAACGCCGCGCCGAGGACGGCCCTGATCTTTACGGGGCATTGCTGAAGGCGGCCCAGTTCTACCGTAACCAGCTCAAGGATGCGCCGCAGGCGATCGAGTATCTGAAGCGCCGTGGGCTTTCCGGCGAAATCGCCAAAAAATTCGGTATTGGTTACTCGCCGGATGCCTGGCAGGGTCTGGAACAAGTGTTCCCGGATTATGCCGACAAGGCGCTCACCGCGGCCGGGCTGGTCAAGCAGAACGACGAGGGTCGGCGCTATGACGTGTTTCGCGACCGGATCATGTTTCCGATTGTGGACGTCAAAGGCAATATCATCGGTTTCGGCGGTCGTGTGCTCGGCGATGGCGAACCCAAGTATCTGAATTCGCCGGAAACCGCCGTGTTCGAAAAAGGCCGCGAGCTTTATGGCCTGTTCCATGCCCGGCGCGCGATCCGCGATGCCGGCTGCGTGATCGTCGTCGAAGGCTATATGGATGTTGTCGCACTGGCGCAGGCGGGCATTGAATACGCGGTGGCTACGCTGGGCACGGCGACCACGCCCATTCATGTGCAGAAGCTGCTGCGCCAGTCGGATGAAGTGGTGTTCTGTTTTGACGGCGATGCTGCCGGGCGACGTGCGGCGTGGCGCGCACTGGAAAACAGCCTGGCTCAGCTCGCCGACGGCAAACAGCTGCGATTCCTGTTTTTGCCCGACGGTGAAGATCCCGATACCTATGTGCGTAAAAACGGCAAGGCGGCGTTCGAGGAGTTATTGGTCAAGGCCGATCCACTGTCGCGCTTCCTGATCGATGAACTGCGGCGCAACGTCGATATCAACGCACCCGAAGGTCGCGCCAAGCTGCTGCAGCAGGCGAAACCGCTGGTTAAGCAGATTGCAGCGCCGATGTTCTCGCTGATGATCCGCAAGGAACTGGCGCAGGTCACCGGCGTGTTGCAGCAGGAACTGGATAACGAATTCGAGATCAGGACTGTGGCCAGCAGCGTACCCGCGCCGGCACGCCGGCAGTCGCCGGTGACACAGTCGATTCTGCGTACGGTTCTGGAGCTGGTGGTGGCTGAACCGCGGTTTGCCGCGCTGATCGGTCACGAAGACCTGCAACTGGGCAGCGAAGCGCCGGGTCTGGATCAGGCGGATCTGCAGGCTTTGCAGGCGGTGGTGGATGCCGTCAATGTCGGCGATGCGAAACTCAATCTGGGTGAGGCCTTCCGCGATACGCCGCATGAAGCCGCGGTGCGCAGCGCTGAAGCCGGGGCTTTGCGCTGGCAGGAGCGCTCGCTGGAACCTTCGGAACTGGAGGCGGAGTTCTCGGGGGCCTGGCGACAGGCGCTCGACCGTATCCGCCGGGCGCGAATTGCGGCCTTGCTGGAGAAATCACGGCGGCAGGGTTTGAGTACCGAAGATCAGGTGCAATATCGCCTTTTACAACAAGCAGTTAGCGCCGCTCCCAGCAAGTGAATCCGGGGCGGTTTTAGGGTATAATTTACGGTTTTTCACCAAACCTTGCCCCGCGGAGCCTACCTACATGGCCAAGCAATCCAAAGCAGCGAAATCCAAGGCAAAAACAAAAAACGCAAAAGCGAAGCCTGCTAAAGCGAAAAGCTCGTCCCGCGTTAAACCGGCATCGGTGAAATCCGCAAAAGCCAAATCGCGTCCGGCCACCAAAGCCAAGGCTGTCAAAGCCAAGGCGCCTGCACGCGCAGTCGCCAAACGCCCGGCACCGAAAGCCGCGGCCAAGGCAAAGCTAAAAGGCAAGGTCAAAGCGGCTCCGAAAGCGGCGTCCAAAGCCGTACCCACCAAAGCAGCACCCAAATCAAAGGCTACATTGCGCCAGGAACAACGACTCGCGAATTTCAAGGAAGTCGCCAAGCAGGCTTTGGCGAAAGTCAAAGCCGCAGCCCAGGGCCAGGAAAAAGCAGCGCCGGCACCGGCCGCTGCAGTTGCTGCAGCCAAACAGCCGGCCGGCAAACAGAAACCGGCACGCGGGTTGACCGCGCGCGAGCGTGCGCTGGTCAAGGAGTTTGAACGCCGCGAACTGTCGCCGGCAGATGCCGAGGCGCGCCGCCTGCGGCTGAAGAACCTGATCGTGCTCGGCAAGGAGCGCGGCTATCTGACTTACGCCGAAATCAACGATCACCTGCCGGATGACATGCTCGACGCCGAAGCGGTCGAGAACATCATCGGCATGATCAGCGACATGGGCATTCAGGTCTATGACGAAGCGCCGGATGCCGAAACGCTGCTGATGTCCGAAGCCACGCCGGCCGTCGCTGACGAAGATGCGGTTGAAGAAGCGGAAGCAGCGCTGACGACCGTGGATTCCGAATTCGGTCGCACTACCGACCCTGTGCGCATGTACATGCGCGAAATGGGCTCGGTCGAACTGCTGACCCGCGAAGGCGAGATTGAAATTGCCAAACGCATTGAAGACGGCCTGCGCCACATGATCCTGGCGATCTCGGCCTGCCCGACGACCATCGCCGAAATCCTTTCGCTGGCCGAGAAGATCGAAAAAGACGAGATTCGCGTGGAAGAGGTGGTTGACGGACTGGCCGACCTCGAAATGAAGGAAGCGATCGTCGAAGACGTTGCCGAAGACGAAGAGGAAGAGGCGGAAGAAGTCGAGGCCGCCGAGGACGAGGATGATGACGGTGCTGCCGGTGCTGCACAGGCCGCCGCTGACCTCGCCCGCCTGAAAGAGGCTTCGCTGAAGCACTTCGCCGACATCCGCGGCAACTATCAGAAAATGATGCGCGCGCTGCAGAAGCACGGTTCGCGCGGTCGTCCGTACATCCAGTCGCGCGAGTCGATTTCCGAAGAGCTGATGAAAATCCGTTTTTCTGCCAAGCAGATCGAGGCGCTGTGCGACGGCGTTCGCAAACTGGTCGAAGAAGTGCGCACCAACGAGCGTACGATCATGGCGCTGTGCATCGACAAGGCGCGCATGCCGCGCCAGCATTTCATCAAGGAATTCCCGGGCAAGGAAACCAGCTCGCGCTGGATCCGCGGCGAAGTCGAGTCGGCCAAGCCTTGGAGCGAGGCGCTGTCGCGTTTTGAGCCGGCCGTGCTTGAGCAGCAACAGAAGCTGCTGGACCTGCAGGGCCGGATCGGTATTCCGATCAAGGAACTGAAGGAAATCAATCGCCAGATGACCACGGGCGAGGCGCGCGCACGTCGTGCCAAACGCGAAATGACCGAGGCCAATCTGCGCCTGGTGATTTCGATTGCCAAGAAATACACCAACCGCGGCCTGCAGTTTCTTGACCTGATCCAGGAAGGCAATATCGGGCTGATGAAGGCGGTGGACAAGTTCGAATACCGTCGCGGTTATAAGTTCTCGACCTATGCGACATGGTGGATCCGCCAGGCGATCACGCGTTCGATCGCCGACCAGGCGCGCACGATCCGCATACCCGTGCACATGATCGAAACCATCAACAAGATGAACAGGATCTCGCGGCAGATCCTGCAGGAAACCGGTTCCGAGCCTGATCCGGCAACGCTCGCCGAGAAAATGGAAATGCCCGAGGAGAAGATCCGCAAGATCCTGAAAATCTCCAAGGAGCCGATCTCGATGGAGACGCCGATCGGCGATGACGATGATTCGCATCTGGGCGATTTCATCGAAGACCAGTCGACGATGGCACCCAGCGACGCCGCCGTTTATGGCAGCCTGCGCGACGTTACCGGTGACGTGCTGGATACGCTTACCCCGCGCGAAGCCAAGGTGCTGCGCATGCGCTTTGGCATCGAGATGAACACCGACCACACGCTGGAAGAGGTCGGCAAGCAGTTTGACGTCACGCGCGAACGCATCCGCCAGATCGAGGCCAAGGCGCTGCGCAAGCTGCGCCACCCGTCGCGGTCGGAGCGTCTGCGCAGCTTTCTCGATAACGAGAGCTGACAGGCGACGCCCGGTGCGCCGGGCCTGAAGAACAAGCGGGGCCGGTGTTATTTGCCGGCCCCGCTTTTTCTTTGCAGATGCCGCTCGAACTACCGAGCCGAGATCCCACATCTGCCAAACGCACGGTAGACTCCGGAATACCGGCAAGCCTGATCACAGTTGCCCTACACCGCCCGCGGAGAAGCTGATGAACGAACCACGCCATGACCTTGCACGCATCACCTTGTCCGTGCTGTTCATCGGCGGGTTCATCATTGCCTCTTTCTGGATCATCCGGCCTTTTCTTGCCCCGCTGATCTGGGCAACGATGATCGTTGTCGCCACCTGGCCGCTGATGCGCCGCGTTCAGGGACAGCTGTGGGGGAAGCGGGCGCTTGCGGTGGTGGTGATGATGCTCGCGCTGATCCTGGTGTTCATCGTGCCGCTGACGCTCGCCATCGGCACCATTGTCGAGTATGCGGACGACATCGTGGGCTGGGCGAAGAGCCTGTCCGGTTTTCAGTTTCCGCCGCCGCCTGACTGGTTGCGCGCTCTGCCGCTGGTGGGTGAAAGAGTGGCTGCTGGCTGGGAGACCATTGCGGCCGAAGGCGCCCGCGACCTCGCCGGCAAGGCGGAACCTTATATCGGCGCCGTAACCCGATGGTTTCTGTCGGAGGTGGGCAATTTTGGGGTGCTTTTCGCCCAGTTCCTGCTGACCTTGGCGCTTTCCGCCGTCCTCTACTTCAGCGGCGAGGACTGGGCTCGCTGGGCGCTTCGCTTTGGCCGGCGCCTGGCCCCGGTGCGCGGCGAACATACGGTCATCCTCGCCGGGCAGGCCATACGCGGCGTCGCTCTCGGCGTGGTGATCACCGCGCTGGCGCAGTCCGTGCTCGGCGGAATAGGACTGGCGATCGCCGGTGTTTCTTTCGCCGCTGTGCTTACCGCGGTGATGTTCATGTTTTGCATTGCACAGCTTGGCCCGGTGCTGGTGCTGGCGCCTGCAGTGGGCTGGCTGTTCTGGAGCGACAGTACGGGCTGGGGCACGTTTCTGCTGATATGGACCGTTTTCGTCGGCACCATCGATAACGTGCTGCGCCCGCTGCTGATCAAGCAGGGCGCGGATCTTCCGCTGCTGCTGATTTTTGCCGGGGTCATCGGCGGGCTGCTGTCGTTCGGGCTGGTAGGTATTTTTGTCGGGCCGGTGCTGCTCGCGGTGGCGTACACACTGATGGATGCGTGGGTCAATGAGGATATCGAGGACGCTGCAGCGCAGACCCGGGACGATGCAACCTAACCTGAACCGGCGGGATCTGTGCGTTGCGCGCCTTCGCGGGAACTGCACGTCGTCACTTCACCACGGGCCGCCGCCGCCCGCCTTGCGGGGGAGCTTTTGCGAGCGGATGCTTCCCAACGCGATGGTAAAATAACGCGCCTTCGCCTGGGTTAAGCAACCGGGTTCAGCAGTGCCCCCAGATCCCGGCATTGTTAATGCCGGGACGGCAGTTCAGGACAAGGGTCGTTAGCTCAGTCGGTTAGAGCAGGGGACTCATAATCCCTTGGTCGTTGGTTCGAGTCCAACACGACCCACCAGTTTTGAGAGGCAAGGCAGTATTAATTTTGCACTGCCACGTTCCCGAAACCTCAAAACTTCCCGATCTATTTGGACGGAATTTGGACGGCTTTCGTTACGCACCGCATTAGCATTTTAGCCGCTGCAGAGGATTTGTAGCGACAGCGCGCAGTTGCCGCCGGTATTGGAAAAATACCCCCAGTCCGACCCCCGCCCCCGGGGAATCCCCCGATTTTTAAACTGGTTCCATCCGGCTAAGCACATTCTCTACAACTATCGGAGTGTCTCAAAGTATCACTTCCCGATGTATCTGAAAGAAATTGAATACCACTTCAATCACCGGAAAGAGAACGGGTTTAAGCAGTTTTTGAAAATCTATTTTGGTTGCGTTTTGCCCTAATTACCAAAAAAATGACATAGAAAACAATTGATTAAGTGATTCCTTCTGGGCGAGCTCAAGGTCCCTTCCACGGTGGCAGCGGCGACCTGCTGAACATCATCCAATATCGGTGGTCAAAAAGGCATGCCCTCTACCCGCTCCTGGTTCTTTGTCACTCTGATCGCTGCGGCGCTGGCCGCAATCGCGATCACCGCACCGTGGTCGGTCGCCGCAGAGCAGCGCGGCAAAGTGGTCGTGCTGACGCTCGATGGCGCGGTGAGCCCGGCGACTGCGGATTACGTGGTGCGCGGCATCCATCAGGCGGCGGAGCGTGGCGCAGCGATGGTCGTGCTCAGGATGGATACTCCCGGCGGACTCGACACCGCCATGCGCAGTATCATCAAGGAGATCCTCGCCTCGCCGGTGCCGGTGGCGACCTATGTCGCACCAAGCGGTGCGCGGGCCGCGAGCGCGGGTACTTATATCCTCTACGCCAGCCATATCGCAGCGATGGCGCCCGGCACCAACCTGGGTGCCGCGACGCCGGTGGCGATCGGTATACCTGGTGCGGCGCCGGCAAAGCCGGTTGCCGGCGATGAGGATGAAAGTGACGCCCAGGCAGGGTCGCTCGGTAAGGAGAAGAAACCTGCCGCTTCCGCCGCGGATCCGATGAAGGCCAAGATGGTGAACGACGCCGCCGCCTACATCCGCGGGCTGGCCCAACTGCGCGGACGCAACAGCGCATGGGCGGAGCAGGCCGTGCGGGAAGCGGTCAGCCTGTCGGCCGAAGAGGCGGTGGCGCGCAAGGTGGTCGATGTGATGGCGCAGGATTTGCCGAGCCTGCTGGCATCACTCGATGGACGCAAGGTCAGCGTGCAGGGAGTCGGGCGCACGCTGGCCACGGCAGGCGCGGAAACAGTTGCGCTGGATCCCGACTGGCGCAGCAACCTGCTTGCGGTGATCGCCAATCCGGGAATGGCGCTGATCCTGATGATGATCGGCATTTATGGCCTGATTTTCGAGTTCTACAGTCCGGGTCTCGCCGGCCCCGGCATCATCGGCGCGATCTGCCTGCTGCTTGCCGCTTATGCCTTCCAGTTGATGCCGGTCAACTACGCCGGGCTCGGGCTGATCCTGCTCGGCGTGGCGTTTGTCATCGCCGAGGCATTCGTGCCGAGTTTCGGCATCCTCGGCCTTGGCGGCGCTGCCGCGCTGACCATGGGTGCGGTGATCCTGTTCGATGGCGATGCCTCGGGCACTTATGCGATGCCGCTGCCCTTTGTTGTCACCATCGGTGCGGTGAGCTCCGCACTGGTGTTCGCGACGGTGGCGTTTGCGCTGCGCGCGCGCCGTCGCCCGGTGGTCAGCGGCAGCGAAGAACTGATCGGTGCCGGTGGTGTCGCGTTGGATGATTTTTCGACGGAAGGCTGGGTGCTGGTCGGTGGCGAGCGCTGGCATGCAACCTGTCCCGAGGGATTGAAGCGCGGGCAATCGCTGCGCGTGAAAGCAAGAACGGGTTTGACGCTGGTGGTGGAGCCCGCTAACCAAGGAGGCAATGACAAATGATCTGGGATATCGGCTATTTAGGCATCGTGGTGGTTCTGCTGGTGCTGGTGGTGTCGGCCCTGCGCATCCTGCGCGAATACGAGCGTGGTGTCGTGTTCATGCTCGGGCGATTCTGGAAAGTGAAAGGGCCGGGGCTGGTGGTCGTGATCCCCGGGATCCAGCAGATGGTGCGTGTCGATCTGCGCACCGTGGTCATGGATGTGCCCAGCCAGGATGTCATTTCGCGCGATAACGTTTCGGTCAAGGTCAATGCAGTGGTTTATTTTCGGGTGCTGGATCCGCAACGGGCGATCATCCAGGTCGAAAACTTCTTTGAGGCAACCAGCCAGCTCGCGCAGACGACGTTGAGGGCTGTCCTCGGCAAGCATGAACTCGACGAAATGCTGGCTGAGCGTGACAAGCTTAATTCCGACATCCAGCAAAGCCTGGATGCCCAGACTGATGCCTGGGGGATCAAGGTGGCGACGGTCGAAATCAAGCATGTCGACATCGATCCGTCGATGGTACGCGCGATCGCGCAGCAGGCAGAGGCGGAGCGGACCCGGCGTGCCAAGGTGATTCACGCAGAAGGCGAGCTGCAGGCCGCGGAGAAGCTGCTGCAGGCGGCACAGATGCTGTCGCAGCAGCCGGAAGCGATGCAACTGCGGTATCTGCAGACCCTGGGGTCGATCGCCGGCGACAAGACTTCGACCATCGTGTTTCCTGTTCCGATCGATATGCTCGGAAACCTGATGGGGCAGGTCAAGAAGTTTGCGGACCGCGCGGGGTGAGGCCCGGGAGAATCCGTAGTGCTTGCGTAGTGCTTGATTTTCGTCGTGCCGCGTCTCTGGCACCCGG
>Ga0222713_10000374_pt1 | contig 49925 bp, 45 predicted proteins | sample C33_649DmetaG_FD_165061 | JGI IMG/M metagenome (GOLD analysis project Ga0222713, IMG submission 165061) | Estuarine water microbial communities from San Francisco Bay, California, United States - C33_649D | ecosystem: Environmental > Aquatic > Marine > Unclassified | place: USA: California...
ATTCTTTATGTTATCCCCAAGTTCTTTAACAAATGACACATAATCTTTTTTAAGAATTGATTTCAATTCGTCTTGTGCCTCATCTTCATGGAGTTTTACTTTAACTTCATTTACTAAATTCTTTAATGAATTTTTCATCCGTATTCTCTCTAAATTGTATTAACAAATTCTTCTTGTGTTTGTAGTTCTTCTGCCGATGCTTGACCGGTTTTTCCCCAATCTGGAAGAACTGCCATAATATGAAATGCCTTAGCACTCATAACATCTTTCATCCATTTTCCTGATGTTGGGTTGTCTTTGTTTTTCAATATGTTTACATGATTTGCACCTGGAAAAACATACAGAGGCATACCACTTGCTTTTGCTAACATTACCGAATGTTTCAATGGAACGATGTTATCACTACCACCGTGAATAATTGCACCGTTACCACTAATTTCAGAACCAGTTAATGTTACAGTTGGCCATTGTCTATTCCATGCTGGAGCAACAAGGTAAACTGTATCTGGCTTCTTAGCACCCATTGATAGAGCTTGTAAAAGTATTGCTCCTCCACGCGAATATGCAATCAATGTTTTGGGACTTTCTTCATTCAAATATAAAATTGCCTTTTCAATATCTTCGGTTGTTATACTTGTTGAGTCAGAAAACGCAGGACATCCAGTATCTTGTTCCGGGCTTGTCCATTCTACATTACAAGCATCAACTCGCATATCTTTTGGTTTCATACCAAAACCGTGAAATGCTCCCTTATCTATTCCAACTTCTTTTAATAAATCAACCAACTTAATCATTTTTATCTTCTGTTGTTTGATATTAAATGTGTCCTAACTATTTCTTTTATCTTTTTACGAAGTTTATTTTTCAATCTTTCATTAACAACAACTTCGTTTTTTTCTTCTTTGCTAGCCATATTTTCTATTTGAGTATCTATTTTTTTTGACAAATTTTCAGCAACGGAATTTAATCTAGATAAAACAATTTCCAATACTTCAAAGTCTTCATCGGTCAATCTTTTTTTGATAAATAATCCAATTTTTTCTATTACCTTTCTTATATCAGCTTCATGTGCTTCCTTCTCCTCAGCAGTGTAAGCATTTGATTTCAGTGTATCAAGTGATTTATACAATACTTTTAATGTTGGGTTTCCAGAAAATCTTGATGATATTGATTGTAATTTTTCAGAAGTTTGTTTGTATTCATCTGAATCGGCAAATTTATTGAACCAAGAACGAATTGTATTTGCATTTTCATTTGGAAAGATAAATTGTAATAAATTTTTATTACGTTCTATCACGTTAGAAACATCAACAAGAACAATGTAGCTCATTGGACTTATTGCCGATACAGTTATTGATTCCTTTATTAATTTCTTTGATTTCATTTTATTTACCTACGGCATTAATGTTATATTCAATGTATTCTGTATAAGATATAAACTAACACTTGTCTTTTTATTAAAAAAATGTAACTTTCCAGATATTGGTTTTTTATATTGAAAACCTATTTTTTTCAACCCATCAACGATTTCATGTTCTTTATACATACTAGCATCAATAACATTATCCGGAAGTATGTTTATCTTTTCCAATATTTTTTTTAATTCTTCATAAATAGTATCAAACCCACTTCCTTCGGAAATAGATTTCATACTCAATTCATTCATAACTCTATTTGTTATTTCATCTAGTATTGTTTTTAATTTCATGGAATTAACTTAAATAGTTATACATAAAAATACTCATATAAATATCACCAGCTATACACTTTTACCAAAAATATTTTAACTACTCGAAATCCATCTTTGTTTTTGAGAAGTGCACAATTACGGTATCTTTCCCATTCTATCGGATATGTTTTATCTAATACGCCATTGTTTAAGTTCATTATGAGTTCGTTAAGAGCATTTATGGTGTATATTGTATTTGTTTCACGTTTTTGGTGAACCATTATTGAATTTGGGAGGAATTTTTTGTAACTATCCATTATTACATTATAGGACAATAATGAATCTTCTTTGGTTTCCAAAGACTTAAATAAAAATACTTTATTATTTAAAATGGAAAAATTTTCTTTTATGGTATCTATCGTCTCAGCTACGCTGTGTTTTCTCGTAAATGTACATACTAATTGTGTCTTCAATATTTCTCTCTCATTTTTTCAAATATCTACTCAATATAAATATCATCTTAAATTTGCAGAATACTACCAAAAGTGTCACCCGTATAAATTTTTACTGACATATTATCAGTTTCAAATGCAGACTGTAATACATCTATCAAATCCGTTTCATCTGGATGAATATCAAAAATGAAAGCATCATAAAGATACATCATAAACACCGACTTCTTATTCTGCAAATGTGGTAATATACTCTTTATCTTACGAACATTATATTCGGTTTCCAATGATTGAAGAATATAATTGAATACTTTATTTGGTGTAGCGTCTTGAATATCTCTAAATAGTTTTTCATAAAACCAAGATTTAACCACACTATCCGTCTGATACCTCTCATATAATTCATCTATGAGTGCTTGAACGGAACGGAAAAATGTATGGTTCATAAACTCTGGAGTTATCATCCCATATATGTTCTGAAATACTTTACCTTTGAATTGGTCATAGTCCATATCTATTCCCAAATCATTTTGTATTTGTTCGTATGGGTGATATTCAAATTTATAGTCTAATATCTTTGCCAATAATTTTATATGGAAAGCATCGTAGTCAAACTGAACAATCTTTCCTCCATCAAACCGTGAACGAATTTTATCTCTACTACCATCTTTCTTATTAATTGCAGAGAAGTTAAATCCGCTCCAAGCATTACTTGGTCTGCCTGTTGCCGTATACCACATATAATTTTGTTTCTTCCATTCCTCACCAACAAGAATATCGTTTTTTTCAATCTCATGGAATATGTTTATGAAATCATTGCAATAATCTATACAACTTTGAGTAATTGGATTATCCTCATAAATCTTCATAACATATCTTGCAATTCTTCTTGCCCATTCCAATTGTTTTGAAAGTGGTATTACTTGACCTAAATCTTCTATCTTGTAAAATTTATTTGCAAGTATTTCCATTCCTTTCGGATAAAATTCTTTTGGATTGATATGGTCTGATGTATGGTAATGTAGGTATGAATTTATATCAATACCATCGGTCATACCGTTATACACCAATACCTTTTTATTGAACACAAGGGTTTTGGGATGTAAACGAATATCGTGTAAACCAATATCACTATGGATTTCATCTGGATGTGTAAAGTTAATATATTGTTCTTCACCATCCGTAAAAAGAAAATACATACCGATAACGCCAACTGCAGATTGGTGTTTGTTTGGATTAGTTGTAATTGGAATGCAAACCGAAGGTTTTTCTTGAAACATAAGTTAGACTAATTTTAAAGTAGTATCATAAATTGTAAATTGTCTTGGATTGTTTACTATACTACCAAATATACTAACTTTTTTTGTAATTCGCAAAATAATTCTATTATTTGTATCAACAACGCCTGGATTTACTAAATAACCATTACTATCCAATTGATCATACTCTGGACCGTTTATTTTCCAAGGAACATCTATCATTTCATATAAATATCGGTTTATACCAGTGTGGTCTCTATAATAGTCTATGGTTTGATTTGGTGATATTTCAACAAAAAATATATTTGGTTCGTTTCTCTTGTATACAAAGTGTCTTGTCATTTTTCCTTCATTTAATTCGTCTTCTGTTGGTATTCTTACAATAGGAATTGGTTTTGTATACAAATCAAATTTAGCAAGAGGATTCAGTTTTGGTTTTCTTGTGCCATCTGGATTTTTTGCATAGTTTTTTTGTTGAACATATTTAAAATACGATGGTCCACGATCTTTATATTTAACAAGTCTTACTGATTTTCTTGGATCCCATTCCGTTTCCGAATATGTTTCTCCCGTAACATATTGGTGGTATGGTCCGATATATTCTTTCCAGTTTTCAAGTATCATCCATTCTTTTCCGTTTGTAAAAAGATTAGTTTTAACTTGACTTGGGTGATAATATGTTCTTGATCTAAATGCCATTATTATCCACCCATATTAACTCTTGCTTTTGTATTCAGTGTTGTTGTCCAACCACCTGCATCAATTTTATGACTAACTTTTGTTATAGTAAAACTTACATTCCAAGGAGCTTGATTATATCTTGCTGGTATCGCCATGCATTCGATAGCATCACCAAACTTAAAACCCATTACACCGTCTATTGTTAGTGTTAAATCTATCGGATAAACCGCTTTATTCATCCAATGACCATGACCATTTGCACCACTCATTCCAGTTGATGTTTCTAAACTTTTTTTCCATTTTGTTATCAAACCACGAACTTGCTCACCCCAAGCATTATTAAATCCATCCGTTAAAGCGGCAGCATATTTAGCGGTTAGTTCAGTTGCAGCATCTCTTGCATTAACACCCATTGCAGGATCGGGTGTACTTGCTGGGGTGCCTCCTGATGTTGGTGCGGCTTTAACATCAGAATTTGTTGGTTGAGTGCTTCCTCTATCTTCTCCTCTAGCGGCGGTGTAAGCGGCAGCTGCTGATGCGGCTGGCGGTTTGCATGTTATAGATGCGGTTCTAACAATAGCACGGTAAATGTCAACTCCAAATTGAAAAGGTCTAACTGTATCAATAATTTCTCTTGCTAAATTTGTATCTTCTATACTCAATATTGCCTGAGTAGGCGGTGCTGATGCTCCAGTTGCTCCGCCACCAGGAGGAGACATATTTTCGGTTTCATACAATGTTGGTGTTATTTGATATATGTCACCTGATGCATAATTTATTCTCTTTGATATTGTTTCAAAGAAACTTGTTAAATTTTTATGACTTATATTTGCCGCATTTTCTGCAACAAATTCTTTATACGTTTTTTTAATAAAATCTGTACCAATTAGTATATTACCTATTGCTATATTATTACCATTTATGACTCCGGGAGGAGATATTTGGTATGCATCTGATCTTAAATAATTTTGTGGAGCGGCAAAAGCAGTTGATCCACCATATTCACCCATTACATCATCTGGAAAAAAAACATCCACAGGAAATGCAGATTTTATTAATTGATACCATGCTGTAAAATTCCCTTCGACTTGTATTCTAAACAACCTACCCATTGTTGTTGCTGGACCTGCCGCTGCCAGAGCAGATCCTGCTTCTAATTGATTTATTGCCTTATTGATAAAACCAACCAGTTCATAGTATTTAATATAGTAAAAGGGTTTTTGTATAGGTGGTGGTGGTGGTGCCGTTGCTATTTGAGCTGCACCTTGGTTGGCAACGGCTGGATCAGTATTTCCTGTTGACTCGGGTTCAACCGGTTGAAATGGTAGACCAAGAGGTTGATAACCGACCATTCGCATATTAGTTGCCCCCGCAACAATATATCCAGGACTCGTCATTGGTGCTAATGTATATGATGCGGCAAAAGGTCCGCCCGCAGCCATATCCCTATCTATAACTGCAGCAATATTTGGTCCAGGTAAAGGATTTGCTCCGATAGTTACAGGTGCTGCACCAGGATCGGTTCCAGTATTGACATCACCGGACATACCAGTTGATACAGTAGCTGCAGAAACAATAGAACAATCTGCCGTTATAGATAAATCGGGATTTACACTCCAATTAAAATTGTATATTATACCGGTAAATCTTCCAGAACATGGACCTGGATTTGCAGCAGCTGTACTCCAACCCCAAGAAACATTTACTTCTGCTCCTGGAGTAAAAAATGCATCTTCTATGTTACCAAGTTGAAAACCACTCGTTGTTATACTAGGGTATATGGTAAAAGTAAATTTACCTTTTAGCAAAGATCCCATTGTACCTTCATTACTTATATCCAAACCTTGCAATAATGGCATATTTGGAACATTTCTTGCAGCACTATACATTGTAAGGTTTCCATCACGATTACTCATAACAGGAGATCTTGCGGATCCTAAAACAATACCAGTTCTAGTTGACACTATTCTAGCCCAAGATTTTTTTCCATATGCCCAAGTTAAATTTCTAGCCGCATCACCACCTCCAGTACCGGGAGTTGCTGCCCTAGCACCCCTAACTCTTTGTCCGTGAATTGCTCCTCTTGCATTTAATTCACCGGTTGTGAGTGGATCAGGTGTTCTATAAAATGGGCTTTGATATGGTGCCGGTGCTACGCTTGGCCTTGGCATATTTATCTCTCATCATTGAATATACGAATAAGTGCTCCGATACCTGAGTATTCAGCATATCTTGGTATTCTTACTATCATACCGGCAGGTACGTTTAATGTGCCTCTACCCAAATTATTTGAAATAGCTATAACGTGCCAAAAAGTTTCATCACCATAAAACTCTTTTGCCAATAAATCAAGTCTATCGCCAGGTTGTGATATAATTATAGTATCGCTTGTAGTGTCTAAATTTGGATAAAATGTTGAAGACAATCTGCTAACTAAATGAGTATCACCTTTTGAATCTACTTTTCTAGATCCAGTAACGATAGTACAAACACTATATCTATTTTGCATTTAGTATTCCAATCGTATGTAGAACAATAACCAATCAACTATAAATATAAAAAATATAAAAATTATGGTGTTGGTGCACCCAGTAAAGCAGGACCTGGAATGTTTCCTTCTTCACCAGGAGCGATAGCAAGGTATTCAATAGCATCGGAATCACCAGCAGGAGTACCCGTTGCTGTTATACCTGGCGATGGTATATTATCAAATGGGTTAAACCAGTTGACTTTCGGTGTACCAATCGGAATAAGACCGGTTTCAATTGTTCCAGCAGGTTCTCTATCATCATACAATGGATAAAATACACCATATCTCTCTGGACGATATACGCCAATTGGTACAAATCCAACAGAAACTTGTATTGTTTTTGGTAATTGTAATACTCCTGGTGCAGACTCATATACTATGGTTGGATCCGTAGCTGCATTATATCTATCTCCTTCTAAATGTGCGGTTTCCCATGTACCATTTGTATTATCAAACGTATAGCTTAAATTACTTATGTATCCTGGCATTTTTCTAAATAAATTACCAATGTTTAATCTACAAAGTGGTGCACGCATAAAACCTGCACTTGTATATTCAGGTGCAGTCCATCCTGCTAAATAGTTTAATTTACGCCATGATGCCTTCATTTCATCGCGCGATCCAATATGAACTGTAAAATTAAAGCTGACATCTCTTTCGTATCCATCATAAGTATAGAGTGGATCCCCTCTACCCATATATTTTACAGCAGACCATGATGGTTTATGATTATCTGTTATACTATCAAATATTGCACGAAATACTATTACTTCTGAAGGGCAATAGTCGTGACCATCCAACACTATACTTGAAAAATAAAATTCTATAAGGTCATCCACACCTGGATTATTTATGTTATTATATGCACCTTTTTCATAAATTAATTCATTATTTAAACGAACATTTGCACGCTTGTAATCAATTATATTTATTCTGTCTCCTCTAAATTCAAATTGTGATATTCCGGGTCCCGCAACTGCTGCTCGTTTTGGTACTGCAACAGGATAGGTACGAAATGCCGCTGGACCTCTACCACCAGGACCTCCAGCTAATGTAGGTAAAAGACCCGCTGGTGCAGCACCCCTTGGTATACCTGGTATAGCAGTTTGTATTTTTTCATATTGTATAGTTGTTACTCTTGGATTTCCTCTATCTGATCCAGGATTACCATGAGTTCCTAAACCAAATTTTCTTTCCAAGTTATTTTGAGCATAATTCACTATCGCAGGATGTGTTGAAAACTTAAAAGACATAACACCCGGCCAAGCTGCAGTATTTCTTGGAGATGCAGTCCCAGCATTTGTTGCATCATAATCGTCAATATCCCATCTAAAATCATTCCATTTTTCACTTCTAGATGGAGTCCAACTTGGATTAAAGTAATTTACTCCAGGATTTAGTTTAGTTGCAGGTACTGGTGGTCTGGATGAGGCAGGACTAGTTGATCCAAATTTATTTTTGCTGTACCATGGAGATGTTTTAAAATGTTTAACATTATCAGTAGAAATACCATTTATATTTATATTAATAGTGTCCATTGTACTATTTGTTTTCGTCCTAAATCCATTTAATTCTTCAACAGTGGAATTTCTTAATCTATTTGGCGATGATTCATATGGAAAATTAAATGTATCCATTGCATTTATTTTTCTCAAAGTTATCGGTTGTATGGTTACATTTTCGCCGATGAAAGGGTGCTTATCATCATCAGGTGCATATGCATTAGAAACCTGAAATATACCATCTAATCTATCTTTGTTTTTTGTTGCCAAACCAGTTGTTATTGCATATAAATCACCACCCAACTCACTTTTAGGAACTTGATTTGTTTTTCCTAAATGTTCTTGAACTTTTAACAATCTGTCTTTATATGTTGCATAAAAATCTATTGCGAAGAATGTTTCTCGTTGTTTACCTTCAAAGATACCATCCCGTGTTAATGCAGGACCCGCTGTTGTATAAAAACCTAGTAATTTATGGCTAGATTTATGTATAGTTGTTCCACCGATACCAAGAAATGATGATGGACCTCCAAAATTGGATGATATTCTTATTATTTCCCCATCGCTTAATCTACGTATATGAGTTCCTATTAATGCATTACTACTTTTTACACGCTGGTCTGATGTAGGATCAGTTGGTTGAGGTACTGTTGTTGGATTGTTTGAGGTTTGATAAGTTGAAGATGCATTTGCTCTATTAGCAACTGGTCCAGGACCGTTTGTTGATAGACTTATATCACTAAAATCGAAACCACCACCTGCAACTTCTACCTCCATAGAATTATCAAATCCTTGTGTCTGAACATTTGGTGTTCTATACAAAATAGGTGAAAATGAAGTTGGTAATAATTCTTTCATAAGACCTATTAAACGATTATATCGTCTCTGACGCGTTATTGGGTTTCTTCTTGTTGGTTCTTCAAAATAATCCAATGCCTCTGCAGTTCCTTGTGAGAGCTGATTACCTGCATTTTGTCTTCCACTAATACTACCCTCTGTATCTATATCATGATCAGCACGTATTGTGTTCCAATTTGATAGTTCTTCAGCCGGAATAAGCCAGTCGCCATTAGCTCTTCTATGAAAAGACCTTTTTAAATAGTTTATACCCGCTATATTTTGATCTATAAATCCGGTTTTATTTCTATAAGTTGTCTGTGCCTCATAGTGTTGGTTTAAGTCTCTTGGTACATTTTGTCTTACATTTGGATCACCTGTGATGTTTGAAATTGTTGGGCGATATGCAAGTGGATTGTTTGCCTGTGTTACACTTTGTGGTTCACCTACTCCTGCAGTAACGGAGTATTGTGTTGTAAACAACAATTCTCTATAATCGGGAGGTTGTTGCATTACACCATTGAAACCAAATCCAGTTGAACCCCAATGTCTTTGCCAATGTAAACCGATTCCTTTTCCAACAGCACTTATTATTGTTGAGAATGGATTATACAACATTGTTGGTGCGGGCATGAATATATTTGGATCAGTGCTTCTTACCATATCCGGATTGTCAGATCCGTCACCAAATCCAGGCAATATTGAATTGCCCAAACTATATGTTTGTCTTTGGCCACCAACATCGGTTGATGAACGAGATTGAAAAACATCAAACGGTTCATTCCATGAGTCCATAAACGGATTCATAAATTGTAACCCAAATTGTTTTACCACCCAAAGTAATCCTTTTCCGGAAGTCATCCATTTACCAATCCTTTGAAGATCAGCAAGACTTCTATCCAAAAGTGTTGTTGGACTATTTCTACCACAAGCCAATACACCCCAACCCCAATTTGCACCTATGTTAGATGTGTAATATGGTTGATCCCATATTAAATCTGGATTGTAAGAGTCTTTTCGTAAATCAAATTTATTATATTGTTTTTCCAAAGCACCAGATTTTATCGCCCATCTAGCAATAAATCCGTAACTTCTTACTAAATTAGCACTCTCATTATCTTCTATCGCAAATCCTATTTGATCAGTAATATTTTGCGAACCATTATTGGTTATATTTTTTAACTTTGCCTCATCGTTATCAACTGGTTGAGACCACCAACCATTTTTTAATTGTTGTTCGTATGGTCCTCCTATAAATTTTTGTCCATTTGCATTGTCACCCTGTAAGTTTTTAAAGTAGGTGGTTGGTCTTCTATATCCATAAAATTTATTAGTTTTATCTGCGGAATATGCGGGATATTGATTTGCCATCGTAGCAAAAAGTAAATTACCCATTTGACTAGACCAAGGTCTTTTTCCTAATGAATCTGGTAAATATGTATTTAAAAACTCTTGCTCATCGCTTAAACCGTATCCATTTCCGGACAGATGACCGTGTGCAACAGAATAAACAGTTCCTGATATTAAAGCTTCACGTGTAAATCTTTGGTCAGCTGCTATATTTTTACTTTGTAACATAGCATCATAATTTTCTATACTTGGAAATACTATTGGATATTTTGTTCCATAAAACATAGTCATGTGTGGTAAAAATCCATCAGTCTCTCTAAATGGTTCTGTTCTTCCTGGTCTTACTGATTTTGCGGTGTTAGAAAAGAAACTAAAAAATCTTGTATATTTTTCTCTAGCATCATTTAAAGAGTATTTTGATCCAAGACTATCAGCATAGAGTTTATTATTTGCACCAACTCTATTGATTAACCGTAGCAAAAATCGTGTAGTTTGTAAACTTTTATCATTAGGATCAAATGTAGGTCTATTTAATGTGCCTAAAAATGGAACAAATCCTCGAACTCCTTGAATTAATCCAGATGAATTGCCAAGTCTTCCTGGATCTCTACCTGATTTATCAAAATCTAACGGATATGCAAATCCATTTGGAGCTGGAAAAAAGTTTGTATATGGATCTGCAGTTGCAAGTACAGACAATTCAGAAAGATATGGTGAATATGCAGTCTGTGTTTTATTTATGAAAAATGTTCTAAATCCTGGATCAAGTCCACTTTTCTTAAAAAGTTCAGGTAGAATAACTTGATCACGCCCTATTCTTACAGTTGGTTCATTCTGTATACTAAATAAAACTATCTTTCTTGCATGGTCAGTTTTTGGTTCTATTTGTGGAAAGAATGTGACTGCTGGCGCGTTTGTTCTGACACCATTCCAATCAAATCTTGATGAATCTTCAATATATTTTGAATCCAATCCTTGAGCAAATATATGAAATCCTGCTCGTGTAAACAAATTATTTCTATCAAAATAATCTACATTAGGAGCATTTAATTTATGTCCATCATAATCAAATATAGATGAGTCTGGAACGTATTTTGAATCATACAATTTTGCTAATATATGAAATCCTGCGGTAGTTTTATGTATGTATGGATCTTTAGCTCCAATCTTTCCTATTTGATTCAGTATACCGCCTATATTCAATTGATTCGAATTATTATTGCGTTGTCCATTTATTATGGTTGGTGTAGCAGTTGTTGTTCCGGGTTTTGAATTACCATCGTTGTTATCAGACGATGTTCCTAATCCCTCAATAGTTACTGATGCAGGGTTATCAAAGAAATTAACTCCCTTTGGATTTTTATATGTTAATCTATCAACATTTCCAACCCAACCATACATATCGGTATTCATAATATATTGGGTATCATACTTTTGAGCAAAAGTATGAAATCCTTTATGGGTTACTCCAAACAGAGAATTTTCAAACCGTCTTTCTACTCCACCAACTGTTGTAAACACAGGATATTTTGCATTTGCTACCATAAGTCCACGTGCATAATCTCCGCCACCAAGAGTAAATCTATAAAACGAATCATATCCACGAGCACTATCAAAGTAATCTACTGCTGGAGCATTATCTCTAGATCCATCCCAATCGAATCTTGATGCACCTGGAATATATTTTGAAATATAATGTTCTGCAAATATATCAAAACCAGACAAAGTTTTTTTAATGTATGCGTCTTTTGTACCAATAGTTTTTAAATAACTAAATCCTCCAATCGGCGATCTTAAATTGTATGCCTCATAATTTTGTGTTGTTCCAGGATTGTCTAAAAAACTTTCCCCACCAACATTGAATCTTGCACGATAACGATTAATTGATCTAAATGCATCAAAGAAATCCACTCCAATTGGATTTGTAAAGTCTCTTCGATCCGCTCCACCATCCCAATCGTAAATTGAAGAATCTTTAATATACTTTGTGTCATACTTTTGAGCAAATATATGAAAACCAGCAGTAGTTTTTGCAATAAAATCTTTTGGTCTATTAAATGCGGCTAATAATGAATTTGCTTCAGACGTTGTTCTGTTTGATTCTAGAGTATCAAAATAATCTACTGGTATAGGATTTTTAAAATTAGTTTTGTCAGGAAGCCCATCCCAATCATACAAAGAAGCATACTTAATGTACTTTGTGTCATACTTTTGAGCAAATATATGAAATCCTGCAGTTGTAGTTGCATAAAACTGTCTAGGTATATTTGGATTAACGAGTAATGAATTTAACTCCGATGTTGTTCTATTTGTTTTTGCAGTATCAAAGTAATCTACTGCCGGTGCCTTATATTTTGTACCATCCCAATCAAAACGTGAACTTTCCGGAATGTATTTTGAATCATATAATTGAGCAAATATATGAAAACCACCAAAAGTTTTTGCAATAAATTTATCTTTTATACCGACTGTCATTATACCTGCACGATAATCATTTGGTGTATTTATGATAAATTGTGTTCCAAATCTTCTAGCATTAGCATTTGGATTATCAAAGTAATCTACTGGTATTGGATTTGTAAAATTCTTTCTGTCTGGTTTTCCATCCCAATCGTATCGTGAAGAATTACGAATATACTTTGTATCATACAGTTGAGCAAATTTATGAAACCCTGCAGTTGTAAATGAAATGAATCCATTTGTAAATTCTGATGTAGTTCTATTTGTTTGAGCAATATCAAAATAATTAACAACTGGTGCTTGATCTCTCGAACCATCCCAATTATATTCCGATGATTCTGTAATGTATTTCGTATCATACTTCTGTGGAAATGTATGAAATCCGCCACGTGTATTTGCAACAAATGATCTTGGGATATTAAATTGAGCAAGTAAAGAATTTTGTTCAGTTGCAGTTCTACTTGTTCCCGCAACATCAAAATAATTTACAGAAGGAGCAACTTGTTTGTCACCATCCCAATCATATATCGAAGAACCACGAACATATTTTGTATCATATATTTGTGCAAACTTATGAAAACCTGCAGTTGTTTTGGGGACAAAGCCACTAGGAAATTCTGATGTAGTTCTATTTGTACCAGCAACATCAAAATAATTTACAGTTGGTGCATCTATTCTATTTCCATCCCAATCAAATCTAGATGTTTCTTCTATAAATTTAGTGTCATATAATTGTGCAAACGTGTGAAAACCAGTTGTTGTGTTTTCAGCATACAAGTCAAAATAATTTACAGCAGGTGCCTTATCACGTGTACCGTCCCAATCAAAGAATGATCTTTCTGGAATATATTTTGAGTCATATTTTCTAGCAAATGTATGAAATCCGGTTGTTGTAAAATCTTTACTCAAATCAAAATAATTTACAGCAGGTGCTTTTCTACGTTCACCGTTCCAATCAAATCTAGATCTTTCCGGAATATATTTTGTATCGTATGTTTGTGCAAATGTATGAAAACCCGTTGAAGTAAATTGACCTTTTATATCAAAGTAATTTATAGCAGGTGCATTTACCCCGATACCATCCCAATCAAATTCTGATGAGTCTTTTACAAATTTACTATCGTATTTTTGTGCAAATACATGAAACCCGGTTTTTGCATTTTTTAAATCAACATCAAAATAATTTACAGAAGGAGCATTTTTTCTTTTACCGTCCCAATCAAATATAGAAGCACCCCTAACATACTTACTATCGTAAATATCTGCAAGTCTATGAAATCCTTTTTTTGTATATGTAGAATTTATATCAAAGAAATTTGTTTCTGGAGATTTTGTTCTTTTTCCATCCCAATCATATATTGATGCCTGATTGATGTATTTTGTATCGTATGTTTGTGCAAAGGTATGGAAGCCTGCATTGCTCTTTTCTTTATTTACATCAAAATAGTTTACATTAGGTGCTAGTGGTTTTTTTCCTTTCCATGTAAATCTAGATATATTATCAATATAATTTGATGTCAATGCCCTTGCAAATAAAGTAAAACCTGCATTTGTGTGTTGATTTGTTACATCAAAATAATTGACACTACGAACTGTTACAAATGAATAGTCAGAACTATCAGTATTATACAGAGTTTCTCTTGGTTGTGCAAATGTTTTGAAACCTTTTGCATGTTCGTCTATAATAAAATCAACGGATGGTGGAGTTTTTTTAACACCAGGCCAACCAAAAATTGAACTAAATTTATTAACTAAATCAGTAGACTTTTGATTTATACTAAACCCTCTGAAAAATCTATCATCAAAATTATTTACACCGGTTGGATTATTGAATGAATGTCTGGAATTTCTTGGGTTTTCATTTCTACCAGCAGGATTTGTTCTAATAACATCATCAACATTATAGATACTATTATCTTTATCTTGTAAAGTTTCACCGCTATATCTAATCAAGTCTGGTTCTTGTATTGGTCTTCTACTTTCAAGCATAGAATTTGAAATAAACTCTATTGTTTTTCCTTTTGGATTTAATTCGCTTTCATCGGTAAAATGATTTGTACCGGATTGTATTCTGAAAACCTTTGTGTTTGGATCCGTAATTAGACCTTCCTTAATTGTATCTTTAACAATGTTTGGCGTTGTATTTTCTTTTTTTGTTGGTTTAAATACTTTATTTAATGCAACATTTGGATTAACAACATTATTCATAGGAGAAAACAAGTTTTTATTTATTATTACCGATTGTTTTTCTCTGTTTATTGTAAGCGGTTTTCCGTCTATTTTTATTTCAGGAATAATAATGTTATTAGTTTCTTCTCCATTGTCTGTTAATATATTCGGTGTTTGTTGTATTCTATCAACTGTTTGTTTAAATATTTCCGGATTTATACCAGATTGGTTGTTATTTGTTCCATTTTTTGATTTTACTATCAGTGTATTTGAAGAATTTAAGTTATTTACAATTTCCTCTTGTTTTATTTCTCCAAATTTTGAAGTAACGTTTTCAATTGAAGATACTCCAAGATTGTATGTATTTACGTCTATATTTTTTGGGGATAAACCAGAAACCGAATTAACCATCATTTCATCAAAATCTTTACGAACAATGTCATCAAGTTTAGTTTGTTTTAGTCTTTCATCAATTGGTATTTGTTTTGGTTTTTTTATTTCAGGAATAGATTTTAATAATCTATCAGTAATAGGTTGATTAGTTGCAAAACCTTTACTACTTTTTGCAACAGATGTTTGTGGACCTTCTTTTTCTTCAATGGAAGTTTCGGCTCTATATTTTGATAAGTCTGATTTTAGATCTAACAAAGACATTAGTTTTCCTATTATTTCATATAAATATGATATAATTCAAAATGTTATTACATAGAACGACCATATGTATTATCCGTACCGATTTGATATGTTTTCTTAAAATCACCCTTTCCATTTATTTCTTCTACCGTTTTATCACCAATTTGAATTATAGTTGGTGTACTTGCCATTGAAGATATAATTGATATAAGTTGATCCATTTTTTGTTCTAGACCTCCACCTCCGCCACCAGCAGTTGCACCAGCAGCACCACCTGAAGCAGCCGCTCCACCGGCACCACCTGTACCAACTGATTCGGTTGTTTGTCCTACGGTGGATATTCCACCAGCTTTTGCTGGAGCAGCAGATGCACCACCTTTTTCTTCTCCGCCGCCTCCAAATAGAGAACCAATACTACTTACAATAGAACCAATTTTACTTCCACCACTAGCTTTATCAACAGCAGACATTACTTCTTCTAATTTATCAAAGTTTACATTTTGAAGTGTATTTGAAAGTGCAGTCATAGCAGCAGAAAGTTCTACTATTGCCTTAGCGATACCAGATAATTTTTCCGGCTGAATATCTTTCATTATAGTTTGTAATTGACTCAATGGACTTTCACCACCTAATAGTCCACCAATTGCACTTCCTATACCATCTGCAATAGCACCTGCACCGGAACCACCACCAAAACCGGCAAGTGCAAGACCTAATGCAGTTATACCCCCAGCAATCTTCAATAGATTGTCACCATCAAGTGTAGTTAATCCCATGAGTTTATCTATTACTTGTGTTATACCACCTGCAACAGCTTCTATTATTTTAACAATAGCATCACCTATTGTAGTTATTATAGAGTTTATGCCTTCAAATGCAACTTGCATTAAAGGAACGACCTCTTTCATTGCTTTACCCAGCACCCACATGGCACCCGCAAACACTATTAGTGCAAGACCTAAAATAGCTAATACAGCAGCACCAACTACAAATAGTGGAGCAAAAGTTCCAAGTAATGCTGCAATACCAACTAATGCAAGAAGTGCAATACCGGCTTTTGCCATATCTTCCCAACTAATTTTTGTAAAAAATTGTAAAGCTAAACCTATTACATAAAGAGCTGCACCAAGAATTAACATAGCAACTGCACCTTTTATCATTTCTGTACTTGCCTTCCCCATTAAGTATGCAATACCAGCAAGTGCAAGAAGTGCAACACCAGCTTTTGCCATAGCAGCCCAATCTACTTTCATAAATTCTTGAACTGCCTTTGCAGTAACCCATAGAGCAGCGGCAATTATCAACAAAGCAGCTGCACCAGCAAGCATTTTTTTAGCATCCATTTTATTAAATGCCTCAACTAATGTATCCAAAAACCCACCACCTTTACCACCGGCAGCTTTTCCACCAGGCATTTTTGGTGTTTTTGGTGCCTTTCCTTTTTTGCCACCAAGACCTAATAGTTTTTTACCCATATCGCCAGCTGCATCTTTTATTTTATCTTGTACTTTTTCTTTGATAGTATCCCCAAAGTCTGATGCCTTTTCTTTCAACATATCAATACCTTTACCAATGGCAGCTTTACCAGCAAAAAGTCCACCAATAAGTGTAACTGATTTTAATATTCCACCAAAACCGGCTTGACTTGACTCTGCCGCCTTTCCGGCTTCGGTTACACCGCCTGTTATATCCTTTGTTTTATCCTCTACTCCACCAAAGAAACCTAAAACTGATGAAACAGGTCCTATCAATGATGATAATACACCAAAAAGAGTTTTAACTATTGGTATTATACCTTTTATTACACCAGAAACGGATTCAACTATATTATCAAAATCTCCACCTGCATCAGCGGCATCCAACATACCATGCACCATTTCAAGAATAGGTGATAACAATTTAGATAGTTTTTCTTGTAATTTTTGAACAATGTTTGCCATTCTCTCTTTAATAGCTGCAGATTCTTTTTCTTTTGCCATTTTTTCAATTTCTGCTTTTAATGCACCGTCTGCAGTTTCACCTGCAATTTTCTTTAATTCTTCAGCATTTTTAGACTGTAATTCATCCATTCGTTGTTGTGATATACCCAACTTTTGTAGTTTGTCTGCATTTGTAAGCATCGTGGTCATTTCTTCAACAGACATACCCATGGCATCTGCCATTGCCTTTTGTTGAATACGATTCATCTTTGTAAAGTCTTCAAGACCACCGGCTTGTTTTAACAATTCATCTTGTAATCCTGCAATATCACCATTCAATGCAAGTTCACGAGCTTTATCTAATTGAAGATTTTTACCGGTCAATACTCTTGCTTCCATTTCTTTTTCAAGTGATTGTTCGATGTCTAACATACCATCACCAATATCTTGAACTTTCTTCAAATCGTGTCCAAGTAATTTTGCCTTCTGAGCAGCAGCAGCCAACTGTGCAGGTATTCCTTTGAAAGCAACTGCAACTTCTTTTGGAACACTTGCAAGTGCCTTCATTGCTTGTTTACTTGTCATCAATCCACCACCCATTTTAGCGGCTGTTCCTGCAAGTTCACCCATACTTTTGCCGGTTATAGATGAAAGTGTATGCATTGATTCAACTTCTTCTTTGGACATTTGGAATTTTTCTGTTAGCAGTGTTGCATCTTTTACAAGTTGTTTCGCTGCGGGATTCCCACTAGCAAGTTGAGCACCAATATCCAACCCACCCATCATATCGGAAACCATACCTATGTTTTTAACAACTTCTTTTGAGTTTACACCAACAACACCCATTTCACCGGCAATATCAACTGATGTATCTCTTAAAGCTGATGCCTCTTTTCTTGTATACCCAAAATCCTTACCTATTTCAGAAACTTGTTCATCAACTGCACTAAATGCACCTACCAAGAAGTTTACGGCACCGGTTAAAAGACCCAATCCCAACCCAGCCATCAATTTTGGAGCCATTGAAATCATACTACCTAATGCAGAACCAGCATCCTTAAATGCCTCAGCAGGACTATTTTTTCCTTTTATTGCTCCTAATGCAGAAGTAAATGCAGTAGACATTTTTTTGTTTACATTATCTGCAGTTTTATCGATGTTTATTATTTTAGCAATGTTATCGCCACCAGGAACTTTTCTTATCCACCCCCCCATTGTATCACCAACTTTACTACTCATAGCGTTTAAGGTAGCCATACTATCATTTTGTTCTTTTATTTTTTCATTTACCGTACCCATTTTATTGACTTTTTCCAAGAGAACACCCAAGGCATCCATTTGAAGTTTCTTTTCTTCTCTTGTTAAACTGCTGTTACTATTTTCTATTTCATACATTTTGACAAGTATTGCCTCGCGTGTTTTTTCTGTATCAACAATGCTTGCCTTCCCTTTCATTGCGTCCGCTGATGATTTTACCATTGCCGCTTCCATTTTCTCAACGTCTGATGCTAAGTCTACTGTATCGGAAAGTGAATCTGCAAAATCTTCTGTGTATGTTCCGCCTTGTTGTATATGTACTTTTACAGTTTCAAGAGTTTTACCAAATTTTTCCGCAATGTTTACGGTTAAACCCATATTAGCTGCATTTTTTTGTGCGTCTGCTGGTAATGTTGATAGTATGGCTTGTGTTTGAAATGAAGTTTTACTAAAATCCTTCATTAAATAACCAATGGTTGCTAGATTTTTTGAATAATCATCTACTAAACTTACTTGACCATCCAATCCCTTTCTTGTTTCATCTTGTGCTTTTTGTGCCTTTTCTGTTCTTTTTTCGGTATCTTTATCTATCTTCTCAATTTTTTTGCGTATTTCTTCTTCCTTCTCTACACTATCAAGACGCAAAGTTTCCAATTTTATTATTTTTTCTAGATTAGCAACAGATTTTTTTTCAGTTGACTCTATTTTAGTTTTTAAGTCAAGAATGGCCGTTTCAATTTTTTTTCTTTCTTCTGAAAGGGCTCTTATCTGTTCTTCTAATTTTTTTTCATTGTCAGTTGCCATGACCTTCCGAATAAATTAAAAACAAAATGGTCTACACAGTATAAATATGTAGACCACGAATTTATCGTCTTGATTGCGGTTTAGTAAATTTTGGAACTTTTGATTGTGACTTTGAAATCTCTGCTTGTTCCGCTTTATTTTTTTCATCAACCGCTTTCTGAATTTGTTTAAGATAATATCTTCTTAAATGTATTGGTAAATCATAAACTTCGTTCCAAGTAAAACCACCTTTACCATAATAACAGACAGAAAATATTTCTTCATGTAAACCGATTTTATACTCAGGTGTTAGGCCAAAAAAATGACACCTCAAGCGGTATATCCATCTCCTTTACCTCACCTGTTATGTCAGAGACAAACGTAAAGGTCATATCTAAATCCGGTGAAAACTCTTTAATAAATTGTCTTAATGCCCGTGAATCAGATGCAAATAATTCATTATCAACAAAATTATCAACGGTTGCTCTACCACGTTCTCCATCAACCGCAACTATAACATATTTGAGTCTCGTTGTTAATTCCTTATCAATTCCAGTTTTAACTAGAGCTTTATTCATTGACTTTAATTCATTCTTGATTTGTTTCTCAATATCGTGTGTCAAAAGTCTGAATGTAACGGTTCTATTTGAAATTGGAAGTGTATAATCAAATTCGGTTGCTCTGCTCTCAAACGGCGAATAATCGACCTCCTTGTGCTCAATTTGAGTTAAATCTATTGTTAGTTTTTGTTTATTACCAGGTGAGAATGGATCATCAATTTCTACTGTGTATTCCTTACCATAACCCAAAACTCTGGCTGCAACCATTATTGCGTTCTTATCACCTACATATAAATCACCGTAATTCATTGGAGTAACAATCAAAGACTCAAATAATTTATCCAAAACTACGCCTTGTTTAATCAAATTCTGTGAAGTTAAAATATCTTCTTCTCTTGCGGTCATGTATTTCATTTCAATTACACCATCTGCAAGAGGATGTCCTTCAGGATAAACCAATCCCTTTGAAGGCAAAGGAACCATTTCTGTTGGAAAGTTTGATTTTTTAACATTAGTTTGTTTGTGTTCGGCTACCAATCGTGCCTTTAAATCTGCATCAGACATACCGTTGTCTATGGGTACATCGTAACCTGTTGGAATTTTTGTCATAACTAATCCTATAACATTGTTTGTAATAAAACGTTTTAATTTACTAATATAAATATGGGTATACCGAAAAAATCAGTATACCCGTATTTTTTATTTCATTCTTAATATAACAATACAAATTGTATTAGTATTGTAGGATAGCATAATCGTAGGCGAGTGTGAGAGAAATCTCAACAAACGCATCGTTTGCCCAATCCATTTCACCGAATGTTGTTGCAGTAATGAAAGCACCTTTAAGTGTCCATTCTTCAACTTTATCACCAACAGGACCAAGAATGTGTAGCGTTATGTCTTTCTTGTAGAAGTCAGAATAACCATCACGACCTGTTACAGATTCGTGTGATAGACGTACCCATTCCATTGTTGCCTGTGCTGCCGACGGCACAATTGGATCATACAATTTAATTGTAATATCTTGCCACTCTCCTTTACCTTTTACCTTACGTTTAATGTTAATATGATCCAAAGTAATCGGATTAAAATTTATATTTGGGCGGCCTGAACCTTTTACCAGGTAAGCGGGGACACCTTCAATGTACATAATAAATCGATTTTGTAACTTTGGCTCAAACGGGGTAAAAAACACTTCCGTGGGATCAAGTAATTCAGCCATTTATTTCTCCAAATTTAAAATACCTTTAAGTATAAATATAGTAATTTCAAAAAATGTGGGGAGAGTATTTCATCTCCCCATTTTATATCAATTAAGCACCTGGGAATGCCGCACCTGTTGATTGAATGTTGAAATCAAGAATGATAAATTCAGCAGTCTTTGCAGGTTGTAGATAAAGTTGTCCGTAAAGAATGTTACGGTCAATAATATCCGGCGTATTATTACTTTCATCCATGATAACACGGAAGGCATACAAACCTTGACGTTGTTGGATTGATTCAAGATATGGATTCACAATGTTCAAGAAACGAGTTCTTGTTTGTGATGTATTTTGTTCAAACACAAGGTATCTTGTAGAAGAAGCAATAAACTTCTTAGCAGCAATCAACAAACGGCGAACATTTATACGGTCAAGTGCAGACGGGCGACCTTGAAGTGTCTTTTGTCCCCATACACATACACCTGATGCAGGGAATACTGCAATAGGATTTATTCTACCTTCGTATAATTGGTCTCTTTCAGCTTGTGTTAATCTTGTTTTTACTTCAATTACTTCTGTTAAACCACCACGATTCAAACCAGCAGGCGCAAACCATTCAGCGGCAACACGGTCATTGAACGCAATTACACCAGGAAGAACTACTGATGGTGGAACCCATACAGGTTTATTTCTATCCAAATCAACAATCTTAACCCAAGGATAATATGTTGCGGCATAATTTGTATCTAAACCTTCCATTGCAGATACCGCAGTTGTTATATTATCATCTATACCAACGGAATCCATTACATAGAAAGCATCACCACGGGCTTCACACATTTCAAAGGCATAAGAAGTAATTCCAGAGTGTAATGAATGAACAACACCAGGAGTTACAACCATATTTACATCAAATTCATCCGCATTTGAAATAGTATCAAGTGCCTTTTTGTAAGCAACGTATCCACTTGCGGCCTGATTTGATAAGTCAAATCCTTGTGTATTTGATGCCAACATATGTGTTCCTGTTTTCTTTTGAAGATTCGGCTTGTGTCCGTCAAATCCTCCTTGGAATGGAATCATGAATTTACGAGTGTCTATTGAAGTGTTACTTGTTAATGTAATTGATCCACTATAAGGACTTGTTGGAGTTGGGAAATTAGCAGCAGCATGTTGTGTGTAATCACCCAAATAGAAATCCACGTTAGATCCAGTAGATCTGTTAGCAGCAACAGGAAGTGGTCTTAAATAGTTAAAGTTATCAGTATTTGAGAAATCATAACTAAACCCATAATAAACTCTCTTATTGTAAGCAGAACCAACAGTTTGTGAACTGACATAAGTTGCAGCAGCAGGTTGTGTAAATCCATCAGGAATTGGAGTATTGAGTGAACGGAAACCAAACGGTACTAAATTAGGCGATACCGCACCATTCTTAACTGCCTCTGTTACTTCAACTCTAATAAATTTTGATTTATTTGAATAATCGCCATTTACAACAACTTTACCTTCATCTGTAATCGTGACATATCTATCACCGATTACACGAGCAATATATCTCGGTGAATTTGGATCAAGTGTACACTTAAATGATTCAATTGTTGCTGGTCTTATATCTTCATCTTGCCATCCAAACGGTGTTTGTGGAAGTTTTGATTGATCAACATATCTTACAACAATATCAAAATCTCCGTATTCGGAACCTGCAATTGTTCCAGCAGGACGAATATTTGCAACACCAATTTTAATTTCATAGTTTGAATGAATACCGTGAGAAATTGTTTCAAATCTAAACAAGTCTACTGTATTGGCACCAACTTTTTGGGATGTAACCCAAGGAGTTTGAGCGGCCAAATAATCATCTGTGAAATCCCATTCTGGTGAATTTAATGAACCACTTTCAATTATTAACTTTGTTGCACCATCTGCAGCAAGTGACGCCGATGCCTGTTGTGTAAAACAAACATAATTGTAAACTGCATTTGTTCCATACGGGTTATATCCAAAAAGATTTCCTATAAATGATGCATTATTTGGATCAATAGATGAACTAAAAGATTCACCGTTTTGATCCAAAGCATTTGTAAATGTTGATTGATCGGTTTCCATAGCACCGGATATTGTAAGCACAAAACTACCACTATTATTTGATGTTAGTGTAGATTTTGCAAACATACTTTCATCATCGTCATTTCCAATAGCAAACGTTGGATGTAAAAATGATATTAACTTTTTACCCCATGAACCAGTTGCAACAAGAGCAAGAGGATGTGTAAGTGTATAACCACCTGATCCTAATACTCTAACAATAGTTGCACCACCTGCATTATTTAAATAACTTTTTGCAGTATATGGCAAGTATGATTGTTCATACAAACTACCAAATTGAGCAACAAAATCTTGATAGCTGCTCACTGCAACCGGAACAAAAGCCGGTCCTTTAATCGTGGGTCCTATAAGTGCAGCACCAATAGCCCCCACACCTGTTTGGAGGAAGGACAAATCTTTTTCATTGGTAAATACACCAGGACTTATTATTCTTTCACTAGCCACTTATTATCTCCATAAAATTATAGAATGAAATCTGCATATAAATATCGTGCAAAAAATCAAAACTATCATTCAGTTGGTATAAATTTGCCGGAATCCAAATCTAAAACACCATCACCGTATTTTTCATTCAATGATTTAACCAAATCCGTTTCTTCGGTTTGTAAATCAGAATATTTTGTAAACAAATCTTCTCTGATTTGTTTTACTTGATCCAATCTCTTATTAAGCAAATGTAACTCAATTTCAATTTGACCAATTTGTGCGGTTGTGATTGCATATGCAGACTGTAAACCTTTTACCCTTTCAATATCAGACTCATTAAATTCTTTTGATATTTGTTCACCCGCAGAATTTTCATTGTTTTCCGATACTGATTCGTTTGGCAAAACTAAATCATCTGATGACTTTTCACTAAAACTAGACATAAAAAACCTCAATTAATTATTGTTAAATTACTCATATAAATATCAATCAATTTCATCTGGATATACTCCAGGCGAATTATTTAATGATATATCTGTGAATTTTTTTTCTTTACGATCTCTTTCTTTTGATTGTTCAGTCACATCTTCATTTATTGGTTTGTATACTATTCGGTTGTAATCATCAAAAAAATCACTACTTACCGTTCTATCAACCAATTTTACTTGATTAGGACCAACAACTCTCTTTGTTGTTGTTTGCATTGCAACTTCTTTTGGAAGTAAATATCCATGAACTAATAATTGAAAAGATGCTCTAACCGTTCTATCTTGACCGGTTGTATTGTTATCTTCAACTGTAAATCCGTCTATGTGTGTTGCAAACTTAAAATAATTTTTATCACCAAATGATTGACCACCAAAGTAAATAAAATTCTCTATAACATAATTTAATTGATTTTGATATTCACACCAAATTATGAAATCATATGTTACATCAACATAATCAGGAATTGGAGTTAAAAAATATTCATTTGATTTATTTGCACTATACAAATTGCTAAACTTATCATATGGATTTAGTGTATTATATTTTTGTTTAATTGCGTATGATACATGATATTGATTTGCAACTTTATTTCTACGCAATTCATTTTTTACAGTAACACCTGAACGTCTAAATGTAATAAGTGGAACTATGGTTTTACCTTTCTTATCTTTTAGAAAACCATCTTTTTGAATTGATGCCCATTTTTCTGCATTTGCATAGATAGTTGGAACGGTAATAAATTCACCATTATCTTCAACTTTTAACTGTATTTTTTTGTCTATAAAGTTTTTTATAGCATAATCAATATCATATAGTGTAATACCAAAACTACGAACTTTATCTTTATCCCTACGAACTTGTCTATGTCTATTACTTCCAATATCGTGAATTGGATTTGCCTTCAAATTTGTATTATCAATAAAACTATCTTGTGTTCTACTGATTGGTGGTTTTCTATATTTACTTGAATTACGCATTATATGTTACCTGGCAAATCATTTGCATCATTTATTATTTGTGGTCTAAATTCTTCTATGTGTATTCTCGACCTTCTTGTTAAGTGAGTATTAGCTACAATAGAAACATTATGTCCCCATTTTTCAGTAGCAAAAGAATAATCAGGATTTTTACCACCAAAAAATTGATTTTCTTGAATAGCATCAACTTCCCAATAATCACCATTATATTCAATAACGTCACCAACTTCTATAAAGATTTCTACTTCCTTTAAATACTCACGTATAAACGCAAATATTGCAGACTGTTGGTAATCTTGACCAAATTCAGTTCCTTCATATGTTTGTGCCTGATAATCTATTCTTGCAGGAACTTTTACCGGACTATGATAAATCTTTTTATCAGACTCATTGTATAGGTTTGTTTTTGTATTTTCTATTGAAAGTTTGTAAATAGCAACTTCCGTATCAATTATGTCATTTAGTAATTCCATATTGAATTTGTGAATAATACCAGCATCTCTTTGTCCATGAAATAGTGGCATTGTATCATCCTATGTAAATTGATAAGGGAGTTCCATTCAAACTTGCACCAAGTGCTTCTGTTTCCAATCTTTTTGCTTCCAATAATTTACTTCTTGTCATTGTGTCTAACATAGTTCTTAATTGTTCTACTAATGTCTGTTTTTCAGCTGTTGCAGCAGAAAGTAAATCAGCAGCATTTAATGTAGTCTCACCATTTGGTATTGGTATACTTCCATATTTACCGCGAATATAACCAAGCATTTCTTTAGCGAGTGCAAGACCAAATGAATATATCCAAGTTTTTCCAGGAGAATTTATATTTGAGTATGTCATATGATTGTAAGGAGCGTTTGACATATCAGAAACTTGTCCATTTGGATATTTTAATGGATTGCTTCTTTCTTCCTTAACAATATACTCAATCCACAATTTGAAGTCTTTTGTTGGAACTGGAAATATACGAAGTTCATTATTGATAAGTTCAAATGTAAATGCCGATTTACGCATCATATCGTTAAATTCTATTGCCTGTACACGTAATAAATCTGCATACATAGGCATTAACATAAATGAAACACCGGTTGAATAAGCACCAAATCCAAATGTATCTAACATTGCTTGATTACCCAAATACGGATCGTAAAAACGAATAGACGCTGGTGGTGAATAGTGATGAACTCTTTTTATTTCTATTGAACCAGTTGGAACCTTTATATCACGAATTAATGTATCAAGATTATATTTTTGTTTACCTGAAGAAATATCAATTGAAGATGAATGAAACTTTACATTACCATTTGTAAATGTTTCACTACCATATTCTGTTGCAAGTTGAACAAGTCCACCCATGTTTGTTGATATATTTCGTTGTGTTACGTTAGATCCAGTAGATGAACCAATTAAACTTAAAAGATTTTGTTGTATATTAAATTGATTTACATGATAAGAATATTCATATACCGCTTCTTCTAGACAAGTATAAAAATTTACGTCTTGTAATTCAACATCAACTATTGGATAACCTAATCTTTTAGCACACCAATCTGCAAATGAATCTGCATCATTTTGAAATTGATTATCGCTATCAAATGTTCCAAACGGTGTACTACCAGTTGTAAAACTGGAACTACCAGGCCAAATAGGAATTTCTACCATTTACTTCTCTGATTTGTTTTCTTCAAAATACTTCAATATATCATCAACAATAGGATGACGGTGGTTTGTTTTTAATTCATAAACCCCTAATCCGTTTATTTTATCTTTCATATTAAATAAATATGGCAATCCAGAATCTTTTTTCTGTTTTAAGTCTATTTGTGATATGTCACCGGTTAGCATCATTTTTGAATTGATACCAAGACGAGACAATATCATTTCCATTTGCGCTTTAGTAACATTTTGTGATTCATCTACTATTACACATGCATTTACAAATGTTCTACCACGAAGAAAACTGATAGGAGCAATTTCTATCTTATCTTCCATCATCAACTTTTCAATCTTTTCCTTATGATAAAGCTGGAACATATTTGCCTGTATAGGAGACAACCAAGGATCCATTTTTTCTTTTATATTACCTGGAAGAAATCCTAAATCCTCGTTTGATACGGTTGGTCTTGTAATTATTATCTTTTCCACTTCACGATAGAAAAAACATTCAAGAGCAATTTGAGTTGCCAATAATGTTTTACCTGAACCAGCTTTACCAACAAACACCGAAATAGTATCACGGAGAGCATCCGCTTTTATTCTCTTTTGTTCTTCATTCAGAGTAAGTTGAAATTGTATTTTATTTTTAATCGTTTTTCTTCCTTTTTTTATACCAGTTGTATTAAGACTTGAAACTTCTTCTTCACTCAACAATTCTTTGTTGTTATCGTTTTCCTCGTTATGTTCAGAACTCATAATGGCTCCTATAATAATTTAGAAAGGGTGTCTCCCATTGATTTTACGTCAGCTTCAATTTCAGATAATATATTATCCAATTTCTCAACTTTATGGGTCCATTCAAAACCTACAATAGCGATAAATTCCGATCCTTTTCGTATCGGATAAACCACTGCTGATTTAGACCCTCTCTGTGAAAAAAATGCTTTGGTAATTAAGTCCTCTATATTATCTACAACAGGATATACCGCCTTGTGATTTACTACATCTTCAACGAAGTTTGAGTAAAGAGACATCGGTAAGTTCTGATATTGCTTAAACTCCGTGCTAACCCCTTCTTCGAGTGATTCAAATGAGGTTGAGAGTTTGGTCATGGATTTGCCTGTGTTGTATTTACCACCGTTGTGTCTTTGAAGAATGAATGCACGCTGACATTTATATTCTTCTAACAGTTGGTCTAATATGGTTTGGATTAGTTTGGAATGAGAAATCTCTCGGTCAATCTTTTTTTGTTTGTATTCACCGTATTTGTATTTGAGGAACCAAGATAAGAAAACACCAAGAAGTGTGGCCATACTTGATACCGCCAAAGAGATGATGTCCATGTATTGAATTTGAGTTTCCATTTGTAATAAATAGCAAAGTGATAATAAAAAAGGGTGACAAATATCACCCTTGATGAAAATTTATTTTATAGTATTTTAAGCAAACAATTTTGATATTGTATCTGTTAAGAATTTACCAACACCAACTTCACCAGCTTTCACAGCAGTTAGAGCACCTTCAATTCCAGCCATAACACCTGATCCTTTAGACACAGCATCTATTGCACCTGCACCAGATACAACAGCAAGTGAAGCAACAATAACAGTATGAACAACATTAGCAACTTTTTGTTGTTTATCTGCCGGCAATTGTTTAAATCCAGGAATGAATGTCAAACCTTTAAGAATTAGTGATGTTATTTTACCATGCCATTTGTGTCCTGCATGAATAAGTTTTTCACCAGCTTTACCACTTCCACCTAAAAGTAATGAAAGACTTTTGACAATTTTACCAATAAGTTCTACTATTGCAGGAATAGCCATTGCAAGCGATACTATGAATAAAGTTGTTATTTCTTCATTCATAGCTTGACGAGTTTTTCCTTCTGTTAATGCCTTCTTTTTTCTTTTTATTGACTCATTTGCAACTTTAGCAAGTGCAGGTTGTTTTTTGAGAGCATCTTCAACTGCCTTTTCATCGTCATTTTTTTTATCAACGTCTCCACCAATTTTTGAAAGACCAGCTTCCATATCTTTAGCAGCTTTTTCAAAAGCAGCCATAACATCTTTTTCATCTTGTGGGTTAACCTCGTCTTCTTCTTTGAGATAACGCAAAACTTCATTTCTGATAATACGTTTTAACTCCGATTCTGTTAAGGTTGCAATTACTTTTTTTTGTTTCATCGAATACTCCATCCATATATTTCAAATTAAATTATTTGCTTTAGAATAAATATGTATTAAAAATAAAAAAGGAGTGAGAAAAATCTCACTCCTTTATTTTCATCAACCCAATACGGTTTAGATGTCACCGAGAGAATCTATTTGGATAAGACCATAGAACTCAGGACGAACAATCTTCTTCGCATAACGAGTCATCACGCCTTTTCTTGGTGTGAAGTTCGTTGGGTCGTATACTAACGGTGTCATTACGAGTGGAATGTATGGAGCATACACAGCACCAGTTTCGAGGAATTGTGTTCCACGGAAACCTACAAGAACTTGATTTTCAAGCATGTAAGGATTCTTGTAAACTGTGATACGGCCATTCAATTGACCAACTTTTTGAACACCCATTGCGAATTTCATACCTTCACCATCAACTGCATAGCCAGGCATTGATTCAAGTATTGTAGCAACTTGTGGAGAACATACGAGGAAGTTTGCACCACCACGAAGTGTTTTCTGATGAATTGTGTTTGATACTTTTTGAATCTTTGTGCCAAGTGTTTGGAACCATGTTTGTTGGTTAAACGCAGAAGCAGCAGCTTGGTTTGTAGCATAGTCACCGAATGTGCTTGTAGCAGCATCATATGTGCGACCGATGCGAGCAGACCATCTTTCTGTTGTTTGTGCATTCTTAATCAACATATCAAGAATTTCCAAATCAATTTCTTGTGAAATGTATTCGGACAACATTGATGTCAATTCAGCTTCAGCATCGATTGAGTGATATGCATTCAAATCTTGTGCAAATTCAGGTGTCCATACTGCCTTCAACTTACGTGTTTTAGCAACAATAGATTCTGAACGCAATTCTAGATTGATTTCTGGAATGTCAAGACTTCCACCAGCCAAACCATCTTCAAAGTCACCACGACTTGTAGCAGTTGGTTGTTTTTCATAAGAAACAACTGCATTAACAGGAACTGCAGAAGCAGATACTACAAATGTAATTTGTGTATTTGTTGTATTTGAAGTTGTATATTGTGGGAAATAACCCAAAATATTTGAACCAGAAATCTTAAAAGCACGGATTGCCTCTGAATCATGATCAGTCATTGATGCAGAAGAAACTGTGATTGTAAAGATTTTACCAGCTGCAAGTGATGCGGAATAAGCATTTTGAAACTCTGTGTCATACTGATATACAGATGGTGTTGAGTGTGATACTGAACCAGTAGCCGCATTTCCATTATTAACAGTTGATACTGTTATAGTTTGAGCAGCTGTTGTTGCCTCATTGATTGAATAACCGAAACGACCTGCACCATAAAGACCGCCTGAAGGATCAGCGTCTTTTGCGTCTTTACCGGTTATACCAAATACTGAATCAGCTTGTGAATCTTTACCAGCATTTGCTGTAAAGCCAGGTTGTGCTGTTCCATATTTGAAATCCAAGAAGAACACAAGACCAGAAGGCAAGTTCATTGGTTGAACAGAAACAAAGTCTTTCGCAGCAATTTCAGAGAAAATACGGCGAACCAATGGAAGTGCAACACCAGCCCATTCTTCTGAACCAGCTGCTGTACCTGTTCTGTTTGATTCTTCGATAAGTTGTTTTGCTTGATTTTCGAGAAGAACTGCAATAGAGTTCTTTTCATATTCGTTTTTCAAATTATCAAGAAGACCAGTTTTTGCCCATTTATTGACAATCTGCTTGTTTTCTTTGATAAGTTGCTTATGGGGATTACCCGAAGTATTTAATAAATTTTGTATACTCATTGTTTTTTCCTTAAAAAATTATTTCAAACCTGCTAATTTACGTAAACGATTTGCCATATCATCACCTTCATTTAAGATTGGTTTTGATGGGCGTGTGCTTGCGGTTGGTTTAGACGCAAAAGATTCTTTAATTTGTTTAATCTTTGTTGTTCTTAACGATTCGCAAAGTGTAGCATAAACTAATTTGACTTCACGAAGACTTGATGCACGATCAAAGTTTTCTATAACAGTCATTTTTTGTTTTTCATTCAGTGAATGCTTACGGAATAATTTGTTTGAGAAGAGCAATTTAGAGTTCAAAAGATTGACTTCATTAATTTTTGAACGTAAGAAAGAAATTACAGCATATGCCTCACGAAGTTTAGCTTCTGCCATTTCTTTTTCCTTTTCTTCTTCCGCTTCTTCAACTTTTTCTTCTTCTTCTTCCTCACGAAGAGCACGCAAAACTTCTTTGATGTCTACTTCTTCTTCGTCTTCACCTTCTTCAACTTTTTCTTCAGCTTTTTCACCTTCTTCTTCTTCACGAAGAGCACGGAGGATTTCTTTGATTTCAGCAACTTCTTCGGAGTCTTCATCTTCTTCTTCAACAAGTTGAACAAGTTTTTCACCCTTATCTTCTGTGCTGTCATCAGACGCTACTGCTGATGGTTTCTTATTGTCACCGGTTCCAATTTCAGATGAATCAATGTCTTCTTCTAATTGACGTATAATTTCCATCAATTCTTCATCCATTGGTTCTTCTTCATCTTCACCTTCTTCAACAGGTGCTTCTTCTTCTTCAGCTTCCTCAACGGGAGCTTCTTCTTCTTCGGCTTCTTCAACCTTTTCTTCTTCGCCTTCGCCTTCTTCCATAGCAGGTTCTTCATCTTCACCTTCGCTATAGAATCCGTATTCTTCTACGGGTGCTTCTTCTTCACCCTCGCCTTCCTCAACTGGCTCCTCGGCTTCTGCCTCCTCTGCCAACTTTTGGGAAAGCATAGACTGCAAACGCGGAGTGAATGCTTCTTCCAATGCCAATTTAGCGTTTGCCAATGCTACTTCCTTAACAGCTTTAGCATCTGCAATTGCTTCTTTCAATAAATCATTCATAAAAATCTCCAACTATTTTTAGTGTTATTTGAAACACTAATTGCAATAAAAAAATAATATCGGACTCTATAACGGATAGAGTATTTCGTAAGTATAAGTATGTAAAAAATTATTTTTTTTCTATTTTCTGTGTAGAATTTTGGGTAGGACCATACTGAAAAATTGATTTTGCGTCATTTTCAGTATAAATGTATCTTTTATCTCTGTCTACTGTGTCAATTTTTTTTTCATCGGCCATAGTTCTGCTCCACTAATATCTTGTAGATATTTCTTGTATCATTAAAACCCTGTATTGTATATCTACAATTTCTTGGCAATGTTACTTCTGTTTCGTGACAATAATCATTTGAATGACACGGTAGAGTCAATATAGAAGTTCCAGCAGGAATAAAAAATTCAAAAAGTGGTAATCTTTTTTTTCCGGTTCCTTCGGATATAAGAGGATTTAATGATGTAGTTACGAAAGATTTATCAATCCATTGACCTTCATCTACAAACATTTGTAATACTTTATTATTTTCTACTGAACGATATGTTACTATGTTATATTGTAAAGTTTGTGGTTCTTCTAAAAATGCATAATCCATTTCATATATTGTAAATGCATTCATTGCACTATTATATTTTTTTTCTCTTTCATCGCCTTCTTTGGGTTTACCCAATTTTATTTGAGTTTCAATTTCTTTTTTACTCACCGATGGTTTGGAAAAACGTATTATATTGTTTATTTTATTGGAATTTATGTAGTAATACTGCAAAGCCATTATTGTCTGTGTGTCCAATTTTCCCTTACTTATTAAACTGTGTTTTGATACTGCTATTGATTCTATTTTTTTATACAATTTTGAAAATTTTATTTTATCATCACCAATGGATAAATCATACATATCTAGTATATCTTCATAATCATAATTCAATAAGTGTTCGCGAGTTTTTGGGTATAGATTATCAGTTTTTATATCTAATTTCTCTGTATCAACTTTATTTAAAAAACCAACCGTTTTCAATCCAGTTTTTTCTTCGTTTGGTTCTTTTGGTTTTTCTTCAGGTTTTTTTTCTGCATCATCATCTTTTGGTTTTTTTTCATCAGTTTTTTCTGATGAATCAGTTGAAGGTTCTTCTTCTGGTGTTTCCTCCGAGGGTTCAGCATCAGGTTCAACGGAAGTTTCTGCGGGTGTCTCTGTTGGAGTTTCAGCTGCGGGTTCAACAGGAGTTTCTGCTGGTGTTTCAGCTGCGGGTTCTTCTTCCTCTTTTTTTGGTGCCTTTTCTTTGGGCGCAGATTTTTGATGTTTTGCCGGATCAAAACTTTTTTTGCTTATGTAATAAGATTTTCCACTTTCTTTATTAACAACAAGCATTTTATCTGGATCTTGACTTGCAGGTTTTTCATCTTCTTCTGATAAAGAAAAAGACCTTTCCAGGTTTTCAACAACTTTCCGCACTTCTTTACGGATTAGTTTTTCAATACTAGCAAAGGTCATTTTATCTCCATTAAATATTTTCCGAATCAAGTTTACGTTGTCTCCTTACAGCCGCATTTCTTTTTTCAGATTTTCTTTTTGATGGTTTGATATATTCCATACGATTTTTATATTCTTCAAGAATACCAGCTTCTTTAACTTTACGTTTAAAAACCTTAATCATTGTATCTACATTCATTCCACCTGCCTTTACTTTTACATGAGCAGGTTTTGAACTGGTATAAACTCTGTCTGACATAACATATTCCTTATTTATTTTTTTATTTCGTAAAACGTTCCGAGTTGTTTACCTATATTCTCGTAGATAGACTCCAAGGTTCTTTGTAACTTAACTATTTTTTCTGATATTTTTTGAAATTCATTTACCGATTCTTTCAATCGTTTTGAGTTTCTTCTGTGTGATACACCTTCAAACCAATCACCAGATTCCTCAACCATATTCTTACTTGCAAACTCAACTATTCGTTTAATCTCTGAAACAATTTCTGGAAGTGCCTTCGATCGATGAACAACTGAACGATATTCATTATATCTTGAAATTGCCTCAATATATTGTTGTTTTTGTTCAGAAGTTAATACTTTTGTACTAAAACGTTCAGACATTACTTCTTGAACCGCATCAGAAACCAATTTATTTATTTCTTCCCTTGTCATTGTTGTTTTTGTTTCACCTACTTTTTTAGGAAGACCAGCATGTTTTGTGCTTGCAAATTTTTCCAATTCCTTTTCAGACATTGATGATGCCAAATCTTTTACGGATTTACTAACATCACTTGAAGCAACTTTACCTCTTTTGTAAGAAAGAGCTAATCCCATTAACTTTTGTTGCTGTTGGCTGAGAGCAGGCATTATTTATCTCCAAATATGCATTCGCAGACATTACCTATTTCACAAATAATGTTTGTTATGTTATTATGAATACGATTTATCTTGGGATCAATTTTAGCAATAGTGGATGTGGAAATTCCTTCTATAATTAAACCTTCATGTAAACCTTCTTCCATTCCTTGTGGGTACATGAATGCACCATGTGTTGAAGGATTAGATACAAAATCCCAACCGATCAATTCAAAGTCATCCTGTACTTCTACTGTGCTTTCATTTACTTCTTCTACTGAACCCAAACCTCTTGATGATATTCCAAGACGAATACCTGCACCAAGAAGTTGTTTTAATATATTTCCAGAAGGTGTTGGTAGTATTTCAACCGTTCCAACAACATCATTACCTTTCCAATCTACACCAAGAACATTGTGAGAAACATTACGAAGATTGATTACAGATGAATCCGGATGGTCAAGTTCTCCAAGAGCACGGTTTTCTTTTATTTGATTTTCGGCATACTTTTTAACCTCACGCATCAAAATTTTTTTTGGATATACTCTACCGTTTTGATTTTTTGCTTCAGCTCTCTGTAAAACACCCGAAACTATAACTTTACCATTATTTTTTTTTTCGGATTCTGCAATTAATTTTGGACTTGCAGAAAAAAGTATAGTATCTACGAGTAGTTGTTTCATTTTATGCACCTAATTCGTGAATCTTTTTTGTAATTCTGTTTATTCTTTCTGATATTTTACGCAATCTACTCATTGATTCACCCCAAAGAGTTCTTTGATCAACATTCATTTCTGTTTTTAGTCTTAATGCATGTTCAACAACTCTTTCAACTTCGTAAATTGTTCTGTTTATGTTCTTAATAGAATCATTTATTTTTCTATTTGAGCTTCGGGTTTCGTCAGTTCTAAACTCTTTATACGTTCCTTCATTTATCACGCCCATCGCCTGTTTGTATACAGACTCATAATTTTTCTTTTTTGTTTTTGGAACAATTTTATATCCATAAACTTCAGCAGTTTCTTTATTGTGTTCTTCAAAATCTTCTTCACTTTTAGCAAAAGCGTTAGGAGTTTGATATCCAGGAACAGAAGCAGTCGTGCTCATTTCATCCAAAGATAATTCTTCGGTAAACTCACGGTATTCTTCGGACTCTTTAAGTTTTTTTATGAAAGATTCAACATTCATATATTACCTAATAACTTGATTACGAATTAAAATATACGAATCAGCTGCATCTGTAACGTGTTCGATTGATAGTTCATGGATATATCCTTTTGCCAATTTACTTATATCTATACTACCACCATTTGAAAGATATACAGTTCCAGCTGCACTAGTATGTGGAATAATAGCACCTGCACCATATTCAGAACCAGTAAACCACATTGTTCCAGTTGCTGGTATTGATTTCAGCCACTTGCCGGGATGTCCCTTTTTTTCAAATTCGTTTGCCTGTGATGCAGGAAAATTATATGGGTGTATTTCATTGACTGACATTATTTACTCCATGATAAATCGTCTATTAAACTATAATAACGAAGTAAAGCAGATATATGATTTTCTTCTACTTTCTTTATATTTTCATATTCATCCAAAAGACCTGCAACTTCTTGTAATTTTATCTTCAAAGATTTGTCCTTTACTCTATGCATATTTTTAGTGAACAATCTTTTAATAGTTATCGCTTCTGTTTGAACGAGTGACTTTAAATTATTCGTATTGCTTACATTTTCAATATATTCTCTCAATAATACTTTTTGTGATTCGGAAAGATTGCTATATTTTGCATTAAATTTTTCTACTAAATACTTGTATGCCATCAATCTAACTTCTTTTGGTTCTTGTGCAATAGCAACATCCTCGGTCATTACAGACATATTTGGTTTTGATGTTATATTTTCAAGTATAGTTATACGAGATTTTGTAATCTCAACTGGATTATCTAATTCATTGTACTCAAAAACTTTGTATAATGAAGCAAGAAGTTTGTAATTTTGAACTTTTGTTTGAAAAAATACATCAATGTCAAAGTTTTCTTTGATTGATTTTATCAATTCATACTTTTCACTCTGTAATTTGTGTCTATTTAACCCGCGTCTTGCCTTTAATACGGCCTCTATTAACATATTTGCCTTTGTTTCTGACTTTAATTTTTCGTCACAAAGTGTTTTATAGAGTTTATATTCCTTAATAAGTTCTGTATTCTTATTAAAGTATTTTTTAAGAATCTGAATTGCAACAGATTCATTGGAAGAAATAATATCTGATGTTATTTGACGAGTCAATAACTCAAACAACATTGCAGTATTTTTAAATTTGGAATGTTTTATTTTCTTCATTGTTCCTTATACCTGTTTATGTGCACTTTCATAGAATAAATATAGGCAATTTTACAATTCATCTAATAAATTGTTCTCATTTAGTAAATTTGATTCATTTTCTTCTTTAATAGATGGTTTTAAACTCTCTGATATTATTTTTTTTGTCTTAACTTTTATACCAGACATACTATCTATCAACTTACCTATATCACGATTTTCAAGAGATAACGGAGAATTTCCTTTGTAGTTAGCTTTTGGCGAATTATTAACTTTAAGTGTATTACCAACATCTTTTTTGCCAAGTGGATCTCTTCCAAATGGACTACTATCTGTTGAATAACTTAAATTCTTAGCAGGTCTACCTGCACCTGGCCAACCACCTTCTGGAACTTCATTGTCATTTATCATTTTGTACCCACTTCCACGAATTTGCATACTTGCAATATCATGTGGAGTGCCAAACGATTCCTTTGTTACAGCAGGATCATTACCTTCGTTCTCAATTTGTTTTTGACGGAATGCATGTTTAATATCTTCAAGAACTTCATTCTTTTCAAATTCTGCCTGGTCTTCTGAAAGGTTAAATAAATTTGAATAGATATATTTCATTGAGAGTAATTTTTTCTCTATTAGTGTTCCCGCCAAATCTACCTTTTCTTTCATCAAAGCAACTTTTTCTTGTTCATATATTATTGAAGGACCCGTTAAACCTAATTCAAAGTTTACCAAATCTGCATTCTCATATCCCTGTGAATAAAGATGAACAATAGCAATTTTTGTTAATTCGGAAACAACAATTCTTTGAACTCTCTCTATTGTTCTGGCAAAACGAATATCAAGAGCAGCAAGTGTTGCCTTTCCTTCTATACTTTCATCATAGCCCAAATATGGTTTGGGAACTTTAAGTGCAGCAAAAATTTTACTTTTAAGATATTCAATATCTTGAATTGAATCATATTGTAATCCAGCAAGAGTTTCAATAGATGTACCGGATTGACCGCCACGAACAGGAAGATAAAAGTCTTCCAAAAGATTTTGCATATTAAATCGAAGATTGTAGTCACCCGTTTGTTCATTGATAACAGGTGTCTTCTTCATTCTGTTCATAAGATTATTCATATATTGATCAACTTCAGCAGGAGGTATATTTCCAATATCAACTTTAAATATACGTTTTTCCGGTGCACGCATGATACGGTGTATCAGCATAGCATCTTCCATAAGAAGAAGTTGTTTAAAAAGTTTTCGTGCTCCCTCTAGCATAGATTTACCATACGGTAAAAAGTTCGTATCACCGAGTAAACGAAAATGTGCTATCTCATAATTTTGAAATTCACCTTTACCAAGTGGACCTTCATAAATAAATTTTGTCATGTAGATATGTTCAGGATCAGTTCCTTCTTCTCTTTGCATTTCGTATGGTGAAAAGGGAACAACATTTGTTACACCCAATTCATCTTTTACATCCAGATACAAATAAAAGTCACCATACTTACAAAGATTACGTATCCATGGCCACAAATTATATTCTATATTGAGAACATCATAAAAAAGGTTTCGTAATATCTTACGAATATTATCATTATCCGTTTTTATAGTAAGAACATCACCTGTATCATTTTTTAGAGTGCTTTCATCGGCATATATGTCAAGTGCAGATGATATAATCGCATCAGTGTCCATTGCCTCATAATCTGTATAAAGATCTATTTTTGTTGCTGAGAATGAATTGTATTGATTGTATACGGATATTGGTGTTCCCTTTGTTCCATGCAATCTGCCGTAACGGTCAATAACTTTCGATGTATGTGGGTTTCCATCACCTTGATAACGAGCAGTATCAACAACTTTTAATTTTTTTCCACCAACATTACGAACAACAACATTGGTAGAAAAAAGTGTTTTTAACCTATCAAACAATGATTTATTTTGAGCCATTTGTCACCTATTTTATGTAATATAAACTTAATATAAATATGTAGGAAAAATTAGAAAAGTTATTTTATTAACCATGTGAGGTCTTCATTACTACCATTAACGGTCATATTCCATCCATTTTTATCGTCACCATATTGATATGACGGTTTGAGTGGTGTGGTTGATTTTCCCATATAATCCAAACTCATTCTTGTTTTCATCAATCCCTCTTGACGAAGTTTTAGTGCAGTATCTCTAACCCAAAGACCAATTGCAAATGACATAACCAAATCGTCATTATATCCTTGTTGTGCTTCCGCCTTTGCACCATTCCAAACAAAAACATAAAGTTCTTGAACTAATCTTGATGATTTTATTATTGGTAATCTTTCACGAAAATATGTTTCTAACTTTGAAATAAGAAGTGGTCTTGTTTTAGCACTTGTAGTGAAACCCGGAACCATTTGGGATTTATCTTTTAAGTCATATCCTTTTGGAATATGAACGGATGGATCAGTATACCCATCTTCTTTGTATGTATAATAAAGATTTGGATAACCTCTATCAATAATTTGTTGAATTGCTGCCCAACCGATGTTAGCATTTTCAACTACAAGAAGAGCATCATTGTATTCTGTTGCAACTGATACCAACATATTACCATAAGTTTTTGTATCAAGTTTACCTTTATATTCTGCAACTTGTTCCATGTTTTCAACATCAATTACATGGAATGCCGAATTGTCATTTCCATCACCACGAGCAACGTCAGCAATAACCATATATGTTTTATTCGGTTCTGGATAATCCCAAATCCAATAAGCGTCTTCTGCACCACGTCTTTCTTTTGGTTCACATACATAAGTTTGTTCATACCATTGGACAAGTTCACCATCAATAACTGCTCGACCAGAGGCAAGAAAATTTCCATCACACTCTTGTTTTGCCATATCAGGACCCAATAGTATGTCTTGTTCATCACGCCATTTTTGGTCACGGTCTGGATGAACTTGCCATAATAATTCTATTGGATTAAATGCACTCTCTTTGTTTATCGCCTTTACCCATTGCTTGTGATAAAAGTTACCAACTCCATTAGGTGTAGAGTTAATTATTGCAGTTCCACCTGTAGCGAGTGTTTGTTGTGCGGATGCCCATATCTTATCTATGTCATCAATAAAGGCGGCCTCATCTATGATAAGAAGTGAAAGTGCTTCAGAACGAGCAGAGTCGGCGGCAGCAGAAACGGCTTTTATTTGTGAGCCGTTCTTAAATCGAAGTGAAAGTTTATTATCTTCTTGAACACCTGTCTTTAACCAACTTGGCATATTGTCATACATAACACGAACTTTTGTTACCAAGTTTTTTGCAGTCTCCTGTTTAGTAGCAATAACAAGAATGTTTTTATCTTGATTGAATAACATTAACCAAAGTGAATAACCCGCAATAACAGTAGATATACCCAACTGACGAGACTTTAATACAATGTTCCATCGATTAGTATTAAATTTATGAAGAACATCTTCCTGAAATGGGTATAGGTCAAATAGAATTTTGCCACGGGTTGGGTGTTGTATTTTGGCATACCTTTTCATAAAGTATACCGGATTTGAAGCACACTTTGCGTATTCTTCTTTGATAATATCTTTTAAGTTCTTACTCATTGTACCGCAAACATTATTCCAAGAACAGTACCAACACCACTAAAAAACCAAAGGAATTTATTATCATACCAACGAGGTTGAAGTTCTTGTATTATTTTTTCTAATTCTACCGTTCTTTTTTGACAAGCATCAATAACTTGTTCACGGTTTCGCAATTGTTGATGATACAAGTCAAATCTTGTTTGATGAAACTCAATTAAAGTATCTTGTGCATTTACAACTGCGGTGAGATATTCTACTGAATCACGAATGAGTTGAATTTTATTTGCCAAAGATACTACTTCGGATTTCTTAAAACATATAACTGAATCCTTTTCAGTAGCAAGCATTGATGTTACTGAAAATAATAGTGCAACTAAATACTTCATAGGTTAGTCTTTCAAAAAGTTGATAATATATTTTGTGGCTTCATCCGGATTTTTTATCTCTTTATCACGGTAAACATAGAATTTCTTTCTAATGATAAGAATACTATCCTTACGAATTTTGATAAGTGAGTCTAATTCATTTGCATGATTTTTCAATACCGTATAATCAAATTCATACTTGTTTATTAGAGCTTCCAAACTATCTGCAGTTTTTGTTGATTGTTTTAATTGTTCTTTTGAACGATTATTTTCATAAACATTGTAAAATAACAGAATAGAAAGAACTGCTATGGCAAATAACTTTATGTAATTGCCAATCTTTTGTGTCAAAACATCTTCCATAATTAACCTTTTGTATAAGTTGAAACCATTTTTGCTTTACCACGGCGAGTTGCACCGTGTTTTCTCTTTCTCGTTACAGCACTACGCTTTTGTTTTGAAGACATTGAAGCGGCTTTTGCTGCAGGAACACATTTGGGATATGCCCTCTTACCACCTTTTCGTGATTTACTTCCTGCAGAAGCGCCGCATGGTGGGTGTCCTCCACTTTTTTTCTTACGAGAAATATCTACCCACTTTTCTCTAAACCAGCCAGTAAGACCACCACTGGGTTTCTTACCTTCACGAACATATTGTGCAATATATTCTCTTATTATTTCTTTAACTATATTTTCAGTTGTTTTGTTCATACTGATAAATATAATCATTTTACATTTTAATTAGCCTTCCCAAGACAAAACCGTTGAAACCGCTTTACAAAATTCTCCTTCTGCTTTATATGCATTTGTAGCTTCATAATCAAGTATATTTAATATTATTTGATTTGATTCCACTTTTATTCTCTATTTGTTTTCATATAATTATATTTACCAACCTATTACAGCACCAACAGGTCTATTATCTTTTTCATTTTTTACCCATTTTGAAACTCCATTTACAAATAATTGTTGAGATCCACCACCATCTCCACAATCAGCCCATTCAACTTTTTTGCCTCTTTTTTTGAAAAAATCGATTAACCTATCGCCAAGTGTATACATATCAATACCAACACCCGCAAAATATGTACCATCATTAAGTTTTCCAAAAAATGGATTTGCTTTACCATAACCCGTACCTGGACTTTTGGATTTTCCATTTTCAACAATTGATCCTGCACATGTAATTGCAACTTGTATATTTTCAAGAAAATCTGCTTTAAAATCGTATTCAATTGTTCTTCCTGGTTTTGCTTTAAAAATTTTACCACTAGTTGTTCTTTTCATATCATCATCACCTTTTAAATAATAATAAGTTGGAGCCCAAGTTCTACTATGAGTTTTTGCACCATAATGTTTACCGTCATATACAGTAGCACCATTTAACTGAACAGAGCCCCATCGATACTCTGATTCATCGCCTCTACCACGACCTTGTTGATTTTCAAAATAACTCATGTTAATCCAATTTTTAAAATTTATGTTAGGATCACCCCAACCACTGTAACCTTCAGGTGGCGGACCACCACTGTAATTGATTTGTCTGCCTGTTTTATGTGGACCCTTATATCCCAATCTTTGTTTGAAAAACCCGTGAGTCGGTTGTCCGTTTCCCCAAGAATTATATCCTGTAAGTTCAAAACCAAATACAGGTCTTTTTATATTTACAACCATTTTTACATTTCCAAATTCAACGTAATCTTCAGGATCTACAGTTTCATCGGTTGGTGGTATGTTTTCATCAATTTTATTTAAGTATTTTATACTATCCCATTCTAACTTTAAAACTTTTTTCTTGTCTCTAATATCAAAACCATAATACTCACCAGAATAACCATTAAAATGTTTTTCTAATGATTGTGATAATTCCCTCAAAATAGCAAAAAGTATTATTTCCCTTTCTGCTTTGTAAGAATGTCTTGGTGTAAAAAATCTAGTAAATGCCTTTTTTAATTCTTCTTTTGATTCATCCGTATTGCCGTTTACTATTAATTTTGGCGTATCTTCAAGGTTATCACATTGACCACATTCAACGGTATGTACTTCTGATTTCGATGTTCCATCAACAACATCATCAGACCATTCAGATTTTTCCCAAAAAATTTGAAACCCATCTATTATATCTTGAAGACCTTTAGGTCCGTCTGCACCAGCAGGACTTCGCATTGATGAATTTTTTTTAAAACCAGTAGCAACTTTACTCAAAGGCAATGGTATTATTTTTTTTGTTCCGTCATTTAGTGTAAACTCCACACATTCGCAATTTCCGGAAACAAGTTTAACATTACTAATTTTATCTGAAAAGGATATTCGTGCATTATTGACTAGTGATTTTTCATAGGAATCCATAAACAATTCTGCCATATTATACGGCTCTGCGTATTTTTGTGATGGGGCTTTCAATGCATTGTATGTGCGTTCTATAAAATCTTCCATAAATGGAGTAATCTCTACGTCTGGAAATTGAACTCCATATTGTAAATATATTTTTTTAATATCATCAATAAATGCCATAACAAATTTACCAAATTTTAAATATCATGTTTTATCTATTGCACCTTTGCCACTTGAAGGCCATCCAAAACGGCATGACCAATATCTTGCTTTGTGTCTTGGTCCAGGTGATTGACAATTATGACGAGCACGAAAAGAACGCCTACGAGCAGCATTACTCTTTTTAATTTTCATAGTTTTTTTTCCACCTTCACCTTTATGACCAAAGTTTACTTTTACAACATTACCATTTGGTTTTTTAACATAAACAGAAAACTTTTTTGGACCACCTGGAGTTCTAAACGGTTTACCTAAACTAACTTTTCTTCCACGATATTCGGCTTCATTCATCATGTTTGGTTCACTTTCTTGAAGTCTAAAATGTAATTCCGTAATTTTACCACAAGGATTTGTAGCATACCCTTCGAGTTGATAACCAGGATTGATAATAGTTTCTTTTACATTACGATAACTTCCACCAGCGGCTTTATATGCCTTCACAAGAGCACCGGATGCATAAGCACTTGGCCATACTTTATATTTACTTTTAATTCTAGATTTAATTCTATTGTAAAGTTTTTTGTTTGTTGGGACTGCCCTCTCAACTATTATTGACTTCATCCGTTTCTCCGTTTTCAATTTTTGTAAATTTATTGGCAAATTGTTCCGATGCTACTGAAAATAGACTACCAACTACTATGTAAAGAAAACCATCAAAAATAAATTGTTCTACCTTCTTTTCGTAAAAAGTTGATACTATTGCCATAAATATCATAACAATAAAAGAAAAAAACATCATTACTCTTTTTGATGATATTCTGCCACTCAAACCACTAAAAGTTTCTGCGATAGCATTAAATTTTCGCATCCTTTTCTCCCAAATCATTTTCCAATTTTTCAATAAAATTTTTTCTAAACTCTGAAAATTCTTTTTCAATTTTTTCCAACAGTTCTTCTTTATTGAATGGCGTGTTCCATTTTTCATTATCACCAAAATCATTTGTAAACTCCAAACGAGATAATTCTTCTGCAACTAAATTTTTATCACGTTCTGCGTCTTCTAACCAAGCAAGTGCATTTTGTTTTAATTTTGTTTTTTCATATTCATCCCATTTTCCTTCAAGACGAATTTTATGTTCCATATCAACAACACAATCAAAACACATACCATGTATTTTTTTCATCTTTTGGTCAAGTCTTTTTGGCATTCCACAAGTGCAATTTTCTTTTGGACAATTTGGAAATGTATTCAAATAATGATGTAACTCTTGTTGCCACTCTTTTCCTAATTTTACTTTATATCCATTTTTTTGTTCCCACTCATTTCCATCTTCATCAAACCACTTGTCACCAATTTTACGAATTTCGTTATCTTCTTTTTTATCTGCAGAAAAACCAACTTGAACTTTTTGCTGACTATCGTGTTCTCCCGCAAGAAGTTTTTTTACATCTTGTATACTATCAATTTTAATGTCCATAACATAACCTTTTATTTTATTATTTCATTGTAAACTTTATTCCAAAATTTTCTTGTTATCATGTGAAGTGGTCTCAATTCACCTTTTTTCTTTTCAACTTCTTTTAACTTTCCACGTTTTGTATTGAACTTGGAAACAATCATATTAAATATATCAACATCAAACCAACCAAATATAGAAATGAAACGTGATTTTAATTCTGCCAGTTTAGCACTTCTGTCACCTAAAGCAGCAGAAATACTTTTTGATGTCATTTCGCCAAAACTTGGAATATCATAACGAACATGATTAACAACCATATAATAAACATAGGGATTTTGAATATCTTTATATGGCAACTGACTTGTTCCATTCCATTTCATCAATCTTTTGTAATCTTTCAATTTTGAAACATGATCTTTATCTACCGCATAAATTACAATTGTGCTATCACTATCAAATTGTTCAATGACATTTGTTGCATGAAAAGGTGTATTTGATTGCATAATACGTTTAACATTATGTCTTTTCATTATCATAGACTTTTCATCAAATGTTAGTGGTTTTTCTATCGGATCAGTGATGTCATCAGTAACTATAAAAACATCTTCTTTATCAAATTTACGGCAAATTCTATCATATTCTTCTTTGTGATACATTGCCATGGGTTGAAATTTACCAGGATAAATAACAAGAACATCCTTATCTACCAAATCATTTTCATTGAATATGGCAAGGTTCATTTCTTTTATCAATTTAGTAATTGGATTATTCATTTTCTGTTCCAGGTTTAATAGGCCAATTTATATTAAAAGGATCCGTTTGTAAAGTTATATCACGCAATGCCTGACGGTAAATTTGCCATTCGGTTTGTTTTTGGTTTGTTAATGGCGAATCGGGTAACTGTGTCCAATCGGTTTCTGATAAAAGTTCATTTCTTCTATCGCGAATCGCGCGCCACATCCCTTCTGTTTCTTCTGTTATTTCCTGTTGAGTTTTATCCTTAACTTTTTGATATTCAACTACTTCGTTTTCTTCTATAACAAAGTCACTCCCATCATAGTATTGATTTTCATTTTTTTGAGCTTCAACAAATCTATAAGAATACCAACCGTATTCTTTTAATTTTTCAGTAGGTAATAAATAAAAATTTGAGATATTTGCCCAATTTTTAGGAAGTTCCGTTGGTCTTCCAACTATTTTTTCATTTTCTACTAATATGTAATTCATATACTAACTCAACACACTTAAAAAATAATACTACATATAAATATATTTTATATTTTTATTTAGTAGTTGTATTGACAAAATCGGTTAATTCTTTTCTTATTTCGTCAAAAACTTCATTCCATTCACCATATTTTTTCTGTCTAAAAAGTCTGACTGAATTATACCAATCTGATTTTTCACCAGCAACCGCCCATGTGTAATAAGGCATTATTGGTGTTACTATCCAAGTTGGTATACCCATTGCACCTGAAAGATGAGCTATTGAAGTACATGATGTAATAACTAAATCCAATCCTGCAATTATGTTTACTGTATCATCCCATGTTTTCATTTGTTCACGCATATCTGCAAAAGGAAGTCCATCAACACAATTTTCATCTCGTTGTAGTGAATAAAATGTTGTGTTTGGTGTTTCGTGTAAATCTATCATTAGCTCAGGTGGAAATCTTCTATGTTGTTCATCTTCAAATTCGGGATTACCACTCCAACGTATTCCAACTTTTAATGTATCTTTTTTTGAAAATAATTTTGTTGGACTTTTTGAAAAAATATATGGTGTTCCATCCAAATTCTCAAACTCTAATCCCAAAATATAAGCAGCTGACATGGCGGGAATCCAATAGTCATAGTAAGCGGAATTTACTGAATCGTTATCTATACATATAAATCCATGACGAGAAAATAATTCTTTTAATTCTTCGGCACATGATATTAAAATTCTTGCACCCATTTCTTGAAATACTTTAGCAAAACGAAAATTCAGTATTTGATCTCCATATCCACCTTCACATCGAAAGAGAAGTGTTTTATTTTTTAATTCTTCATCTTTCCATATTTTACCGGGTATCGCGGGTAATCCAAAAACATTTATGTATCTACCATAATTAAGATGTTCAAATCCTTTTTTAAGATTACCATGACGCATTTCGTGCCATCCTAAATTAAAAAGAACCCGTAAATCATCTTGCGGTTGATTACGAAGTATATCCTCGCCCATATTTGGATTCCCGTTGATATTACATTGTAATGCCACATCTAATGGGTGTATTTTATTATTTTGCATAACAAAACCTTTGTGATAATAAATTAACTACCAATATACAAAATTTATTCTAATTTTCAAAATTATTGTGTTAAAAATAAAGAAGAATTTGTCAGAGTTGATCCCGATGCCCATGTAGTTAATGTTCCTATTTGAACGGGTGATGATCTAGTTACAGCGGTTCCATCACCTAATCCACCAAAACTATTAGATCCCCACACCCAAACTGTTCCATCGGTTTTAATTGCTATAGTATGGCTAACTCCAGCCTTAACAGATTTCCAATCAGTTAATGCTCCTATTTGAATAGGTGATGATTTAGATACACCGGTTCCATCACCTAATAGACCTTGACCATTTTGCCCCCATGCCCAAAGTGTTCCATCTGTTTTAATTGCCATGGTGTAGCTTGAACCCGCTGATACATATTTCCAATTAGTTAATGCTCCTATTTGAACAGGTGATGATCTAGCCAGAAGGGTTCCATCACCCAATTGACCAGAACTATTATTTCCCCATGCCCAAAGTGTTCCATCTGTTTTAATTGACATCACAAAATTTATACCTTGTGATATGTATTTCCAATTCGTAAGAGAACCTATTTGAATAGGCGATGATGTGTTTACAACAGTTCCATCACCTAATCGACCTTGAGTATTATTTCCCCATGCCCAAAGTGTTCCATCTGTTTTAATTGCAAAGGTGCGGGATACACCCGGTGATACATCTTGCCAATCAGTTAATGCTCCTATTTGAACGGGTGATGATTTAGCCAGAACGGTTCCATCACCCAATTGACCATTACTATTAGTCCCCCATCCCCAAAGTGTTCCATCTGTTTTAATTGCCATAGTAACCTGCGATCCACCAGGTATTGAACCCATTGCGATATATTCCCAATTCGTAAGAGAACCTATTTGAATAGGCGATGTTTTAATCACTGTTGTCCCATCTCCCAATTCACCCTGTGAATTTCTGCCCCATCCCCATAGAGTGCCATCTGTTTTTATGACCATTGAACTATTATCACCAGATCCCATTGAAGATATGGCTGATATATTAGATATTTGTATCGGTGAAGAATATGCATGACATCTTGCCACATTTCTAGTACCGTTTGCAGATCCCCAACTCCATAGAGTTCCATCATTTTTTATAGCAATAGAACCATTTGATACTCCCGTTATGCGTAAATTAACTAAATTAACCGCATCATATCCCCAATCAGTTGATGTTCCTAATTGAATAGGTGATGATTTAGTTACACCGGTTCCATCACCCAATTGACCTTCACCGTTACTTCCCCATACCCAAAGTGTTCCATCAGTTTTAATTGCCATGGTGTGGTTTGTACCCGCTGATACATATTTCCAATTAGTTAATGCTCCTATTTGAACAGGTGATGATTTAGCTACATTAGTTCCATCACCCAATGCACCACCAGTATTACCCCCCCATGCCCAAAGTGTTCCATCAGTTTTAATTGCCATAGTATGGCCTGAACTTGCATAAACCTGTTGCCAATTAGTTAATGCTCCTATTTGAACGGGTGAATTTCTTTCCGTTCTTGTTCCATCACCTAATTCACCACTACTATTGTTCCCCCATCCCCAAAGTGTTCCATCTGTTTTAATTGCCGTGGTGTGGTTTCCACCCGCTGATACATATTCCCAATTAGTTAATGCTCCTATTTGAACGGGTGATGATTTAGCCACATTAGTACCATCACCCAACCAAGTACCTTGCCCCCATGCCCATAGAGTTCCATCTGTTTTAATTGCAAAGGTTCGGGATCCACCCGCTGATACATGTTGCCAATCAGTTAATGCTCCTATTTGAACAGGTGATGATTTAGATATAACAGTTCCATCACCCAATTGACCATTACTATTAAATCCCCATCCCCAAAGTGTTCCATCTGTTTTAATTGCCATGGTGTGGTTTCCACCCGCTGATACATATTGCCAATCAGTTAATGCTCCTATTTGAACGGGTGATGATTTAGATCCCGTAGTTCCATCACCCAATGAACCAATACTATTTTCTCCCCACCCCCAAAGTGTTCCATCTGTTTTAATTGCCATGACACGATTACCTTTTGAAGATACTATTGACCAATCAGTAAGTGTACCAACTTGTGCTGGAAGAAAGAGTGTTTCACCATTAGCCAACTCCCCATGTGAAACTCTACCAGCACCCCACAGATAAGTTTGTGGTGGAACATATGGATTATATGATCTAGAAGCTTGTAGTAATATATTCTTTATCATAATAAAACCTTAAAGATTTTGAGCACCAACAAAACCATACCAATTTGTACCTTGATTGTATGATATAAAACCATAAATATCTTTTTTACCATTTGTAGAAGTAACAGACGGTGGCGTTCCTCCAGGCCAACTAACAGAAGCAGGCCATGTAATAGGATACGCAACCCCATTACCAACGGTTATCAATGTTATGTTACCAATGTTGCCATCAAATGGTGGATTACTAAACGTAAAATTAGTTATTGCAGCATTTATTGTTACTACAAATATATTACCATTGTCTAAATTCAAATCTAAATCTCCAGGAGGACTAACAATAGTTGCTGTTGTGTATTTTTCTTGATAATCAACAAAAGTTGGTGTGTATACGAATGAACCACTACTATGATAAACACTGCCGGATATTATTAAGTTTCCTGTATTTGGTCTTATTTTTTGAACAGCAAGAACTTCATTTACCGTTGTAGCATTTAAGTCCGTTGTTCCTGATACTATTAAACTTCCTGTAACCATTAAATTATGACCAAAAGTTGCTTCTTTTTCAACATTCATACTTGCTGAAACTACAAATCGTGTAGGACCAGTTTCTAAATATAAATTAGCAGATGCAGTAGCTGCATTTGTTGTACCGTCTGAAAGAAGTATTCTTCCCGTTGATGGACTGTTTATTGTAGAAAATCCTGCACCAGTAGCACCAGATGAACCAGATGTTCCCGGATTTCCTGTGGCACCAGATGAACCAGATGTTCCCGGATTTCCTGTGGCACCAGATGAACCAGATGTTCCTGTATCTCCGGATGAACCAGATGTTCCCGGATTTCCTGTGGCACCAGATGATCCTGATGTTCCTGTGGCACCAGATGAACCAGATGTTCCCGGATTTCCTGTGGCACCAGATGCACCAGATGTTC
>Ga0222713_10000375_pt1 | contig 49896 bp, 58 predicted proteins | sample C33_649DmetaG_FD_165061 | JGI IMG/M metagenome (GOLD analysis project Ga0222713, IMG submission 165061) | Estuarine water microbial communities from San Francisco Bay, California, United States - C33_649D | ecosystem: Environmental > Aquatic > Marine > Unclassified | place: USA: California...
TCTTCTTGTCCCTTTTCTTCTTCTTGTCCCTTTTCTTCTTCTTGTCCCTTTTCTTCTTCTTGTCCCTTTTCTTCTTCTTGTCCCTTTTCTTCTTCTTGTCCCTCAACACTAACAATATCAAATTCAAATTGCTCTCTAATTCCTTTTTTTCTTGGTTTATATTTTGTTGTTATATCTTTTTTAAATATTATATCTAAATAATCCTCCACAGAAATATAATTAATTATTGCGTTTTCAATATTATCAATACATTTTGTTTCTTGATCAAGTACATTTATATTAATATTGTAATTATCACCATTAACAATTAATTTATATTCAGGTAATAAATTGGAATTTCTTTTATACATTGCTGGTACTAAAATAAACACATATTCTTTTACATTTGGTTCTGTATAACAAACAAACTCAGTAAAGTTAAAACGAGTTTCTGGTATAGATTTACTTGAAATAAATATTGATGGTATTTTATAATTAACTAACAACAACCATAAATCAAAATTTATAGCCACAAATCCTTCATGCATTATCATTTGTTCAAACGTTATTGAACCATCTTGTAATTGATTCGCGTCAAATTGCGCTTCCTCTCGCAAAACATCTATTATTTTATTAATTCTTTCTTCATCTTTAAATTTATCAGTTAAAACACTATATATTTCTAATAAATCATCCTTTACTTGTTCTACAGTTAAAACTTTATTATTTATTTTTTCAACTAAATCAATAATCAAATATAACGAACAATATGTTGAACCTGTATATTCAATTACTTTATAATCACTCGGAAAACATTTTTTCCAAAAACCAGATTTGATTTCATCTTTTATTGTTTTTATACAATCTCTATCATGATACGGATTAATTATATCATCCAATTCTTTTTCTTTATTATATTCTCTTGATATAATTGGTTCTGCTGTATTATATGTATTATGTTTTGCATAACTATTTATTTCAGATGGTATTAAATTATCAAAAAAATCTTGAGTGAGTAAATCCTGTAATATAATAATTTCATCATCTCTTAAATTATATTTTACTTGTCCAAATGATAAATACGCTTGCGGTTTAAATATAAATGATTTTATTCTATTATATCGTATAAGTTCATCTGCCATACGACCATAATAAAAACTTTCATTATCTCTTCCATTCACCAGGTTTGTTTTAGGTAATACTAATTGACATTTATCTTTTGTTATTCTACATATTGAACTCTTTTGATCAGAATTACCTTTTAAATCTAAACATTTATCATTCGTTTTTGAAATACAAGTATGTATTTCTTTTTCGTCAATATCTTTATAATTGTAATCTAATGTTGAATCTGTAGCAAAAATAACAGTATCTTTCACTAAATCTTGTAATAATTCAATTACTTTTTCTAGTTTATTTCTATATAAACTATATTTTTTATAACATTCATCTTTTATTATTTTTCTTTTTTCACTGTTTAAATAATCATTAAATAAAATACGTATTGTATTTCTAAATACATTATAAAAATTACTTTCTAATTGTATTCTTTTTATAAAATCAACCCTCTTACTATCTACCGAATTATTTACCAATGTATTTATATCGGCAACTAACATATCATTATTTGTAATTGTTTTAATTGAATCATCTACATTTGAAACTGGAATTGGTTCTCTTATTGGAACAAATTGATCAGTGTTAGTTAAAAATCCTGTAATAAGTTCGTGTTCAACAACTCTACAAAAATATTTTGGATTGAAACAATTTGCATCGGTTATATCTTTTGGTTCTTCATAATTATAATATTCTTTTAGAAAATTTAATGTTTGTTCATAAGGTTTCCAAATATCGTCATTCATATATACAAAATCATATCCACATTTATTATTTGTATCATTTGTATCATTTGACTTTTTACACTTTTTATCTTGTAAATTTGTTAGTGCTGATGGATAACAAGGAACAAATCCTTCCAACCCTTTTTTATTTTTTGTCATTAATCCGATAACCTTACCTTGAAAATTTAATACTTGAAAAGAGATAGTATATTTTTTATTTTTTAATTCTTCTATTAATTTATCTAATACTGGCGCTTGTTTAAATCTGTATTCTTTCGGTTGACTTGGATATATTCGTCCAGAATCATCAAATACTCTACATTTTTCGCCTAAGGTTGGTTTTATTATTTTTGAAAATACGGCGCGTAATGTTTTTGGTAATTTTTTATCATATTCTGAAAATGTTTTTGTTATGTTTATTATCTTTCCATCATTGTGATATCCGTATATGGGTTCAAAATAATTTTCACGTTTTACTAAAATCAAACTGCGTTTTCTTGAATCAAATGTATTTATCGAATAATGATTTGTCGGACACACTAATTCTATGTTGTTAGTTGTATCATTTTCTGGTATTTCTAATATAATTAAATTTATTCCCGCTTCAAATAAATTTTTATTTGGAATACATATCAAATCCCATAAATAAGTATAGTCTATTGTAATTTTATTATCTTTCAAAAACATTTTAAACTTCTCAAATGCTTGTACTACTCTTATGATAAATTGTTCATTTACAATTATTGACGATGTTACATTCTCTTGCTCTTTAATACTCTTTTTTATATTCTTTTTTTTCAAAATCATCATTTTTTTATAAAGTTCAGTGTTTTTATAAAGTTCTATATCAACCTTTAAATCAGGATCCGCAAAACTCGTTATTAAATCACCGTTTTGATATTTTATAAAATTATCTAAATCAATCGCATTTATTATTATTTCTTTCATTTGTTTTATTGTTGGTACATCTGTTTTTGCGTTTGGAATAATTTTTTGGATTAATAATGTTTTATTATCATATTTTTGAGCGTAAAATATTGCGCTAGCAATACACGCAATAAATGATTGGGTAGAACTATCTTCAACACCATGTCTAAGAATACACATATGATGATGTTTTAAACTCATATTTGTCTTACTTGTTTGACATTCCTCATTAACTTCGTGTAAAAATTTTTGAACAGCAATAGGTAAAAATCCCCAACGATGGTCTCCTAATTGTGGACCATATTTTTCAGGACCTTTAACATAATATTCCAATTCCACTATTGTTTTTTCGATTTGTTCTTCTATTTTTTCTTCTTCTTCAGAAACTGTTTTTTCTGATTTGTTTTTATCAAATTTTCCTTGACAAATGTCTCTGCGATTTTTTATTGCTGGTGTTTTCCAATTGCTATAACAGCAAGGTATACATAATCCTGATGGCATCTTTTTTTTATGAAATCCGGGATATTTTTTTTCATCATCTTCATAAAATTGATACACATATTTTCCTTTTGGAACCGTATCACTTGTTCTTGGAATTATTGCGTCATTAACATTTTTTACTTTTGGACCACATTTTCCGTCTAATATATCTTGCTCTGTTACCATTGTATCTGTTAATAAACACCAATATTTAGGACAAGTGTAATAAAATTTTTTAGTACTATCTTTTGGATCTGTACCATATTCAATAAAATCTGACTCTTCATTAATATCATCAGGATGCTCTTGTATCATTTTATCCTTTTCTTGTTTTGTTAATATTACAGGTTGTCTTCTTTCACTTAAACTAAACGGACACATACGAGTATATAAATCAATTTTGTCATTCTTTGATTTAACAAATAATTGTGGCATTCTTTCTTCTAAACGAGCAGAAAATGGATTCGGATATTGTAATTTCATTCCCGTTATATCACGTACTGTATTTTCTAATTGTTCAACTTGCTCTTTTATTTTATTATTTGGTTTTGTTTTTTTCTTTTTATTTTGTATTATTTCGAAAACTTCTTCTTCTTGTTCTTGTTCTTCTTCTTGTTCAGTCAACTCAATCTTTTCAGGTGATTTGATATCTTCAGGCGATTTATCTTTTATTACAGGTGTTGAATTTTCATCATAATTTTCACCAAAAACATCAATCATTTTTGCTTCTTTATCTTTATCAGTCAAATGTACTTTTTTTTTAATACTTGAAATGCTATCGCTTTTTGATAATGATTTGTCTGTTTCAACCTTTTCTTTAAGTGATTTATCTGATTCAACATTTTCTTTAAGTGATTTGTCTGATTCAACCGTTTCTTCGGGCACTTCGAGTGATGATAACGATTTGTCTGATTCAACCGTTTCTTCTGGTAACGATGATAATGATTTGTCTGATTCAACCGTTTCTTCTGGTAACGATGATAATGATTTGTCTGATTCAACCTTTTCTTCTGGCACTTCAAGTGATGATAATGATTTGTCTGATTCAACCGTTTCTTCTGGTAGCGATGATAATGATTTGTCTGATTCAACCGTTTCTTCGGGTAACGATGATAATGATTTGTCTGATTCAACCGTTTCTTCTGGCACTTCAAGTGATGATAATGATTTGTCTGATTCAACCGTTTCTTCGGGTAACGATGATAATGATTTGTCTGATTCAACAGTTTCTTCTGGTACTTCAAGTGATGATAATGTTTCAACAGTTTCTTCTGACACTTCTGGTGATGAAACTTCTTCACTATCACTTCCTTTACCACCTTTAATATCAATATCTTCATCTTCATCTTCATCGAAACCAAGAATATCAAGTAAATCATCCATATGCTCTCCTGGTTCTTCGCCATAATCGTCTGAATATTTTGGAGTTTCATTTTCAATATTTGGAACCTCATTATCATCTAATGTTTGTTCAGATTGCGCTGTAATTTGACCAAATACGATATCATCAATTTCTTTTCCAGAACAAAGTGTATTTATTTTTTTGGTATCAATACCACAATTATTTTTGTCTTGTGTAATTCTGATAATTGAATCAATATAAATTGGAATTGTATTTAAATAATATATATCATTGATTCCACTGATTTCTATTGTTAGTTCACTTGTAATAGAATTGAACGTCATCAATGTTTGAAATCCAGGATTGATTTTAATCATTAATGCTCTTTTTTTAACTCCGCCTCTAATAACTTCAAGTTCAGAACGTATTTTAGAAATTAAATCTTCTGCGGATTCTTCATTTAAATCATTAAATTGCTCTAACAATTGTTGTATTATTTCATCAATTTTATATCCTTGATCTATTTTTTCAATTATAAAGGCATCTTGACTATCACGTTTATTATAATTTGACACACGTTTATAACGCATTCTTATACCCTTTTTAAAATTAGAAGATTCAACAGTAAATACACTTGTAATACAACCTCCAAATTTATCAATATCAATGGGTCTAGATATATTATATAATAATTGATACTTCATATCTCTTACTTCAATATTTATATTTTGTATTGAATTGAATAATGGTATTTCTAACCCGCTTTGCTCAAAAAACGGTTTAATTTGTTCAATCAATGGATTTACTGTTATTTTTATAATTTCATCAATATGTTCAAACATATTTTGCGTATTTGTTAAAAGAATTGGTTTATCAAAATCAGTCAAAGGATATATAGTTATAATACCGTTGTCTTCAAATTCACAAGCCATATGAAAATTTTGACCATTATACTGAATATTTGTATAAATAGAAGCACTTTTATGTTTGCCAATTGAACGCATAACTTTTAAAATAACAGATTTTTGTAAATAAGGTATTTTTCTTCCATCTACTGTTAGTTCTGGAGCAAATAAACGATATATATTCTCTTGTCTTGTTTCAGCATTATATTTTATCAAAGGAAACTCTTGTGTTGCATGAATTAATTTAAATATAACATCGATTGGTATTTTAATTTTAAATTCAGGATAAATAGATATTTTAAAAAACTTAATTCCAGTTTGCGACATATTTTGAGAAAAAATATCAGATTTGTTGCTTTTTTGATAAATATTATAAAACATATTTATATTTTCAAAATTTCTTTCTGTTTCCGGAGTTAAAAAATCATTTGTTTCTTCAATTAATTTATTACGTTTTGTATCCAATACTTCAATATTTTCTATCTGTTTTTCATATAAAAATGGAAAATATATTTTAGACGTGTATTCACTTGATATTTTGTTTTTCTCAGCAACTTCAAATACATCTTTCGCTAAACATAAATATATTGTATTTCTAAATATTGGTCCCGCTTCTAAAAGTAAGTTAGAACTTAATGTAGATATTTCACGCCTAGATTTCTCCAGTAAAGCATCATACTCAGTAACTAAATATGGATCAGCAATAAATGGATATTCATTTGAAAATACAAATTTTTGTCCAAGCGGTTTACCAACTAAATATGATTTATCTGTCAAATCTAATTTAAGTATATCATCAAACGTATATTGCATTTTTTCATTAATATTAAACTTCATTTGATCTCCATCTTCATCATAAAGATTTAAAATTAATTGATCCATTCGTATTTTTGTTAATGGCAATTTATCATTTTGTGTCAAATTTTGGTAAACTGTTATTGGATTGAGTTTTTCAGTTTTCAAACAAAAAAGATATATTTCACTCATTGATGAATCCTTTTGAATTATATCAAATATTTTAAGTTTTATAACACCAATACTATCATCAATATGTATTGATTGATCGATAAAAATCACCTCTATTTTATTTTTTTTTATATTATTTAATTCTTCTTTATTAAATACATCATTAAATACTTTGTTAGTTGGTTCATCATCAAATAAATCATTTGGATTTTCTTTTAATTCGCTAAATCGTGATCCATAAAATACATATATAGTATCTGTTACATTTTTATCTGATAATTTATATATTTTAAATATTGGAAATAGTGACATATATATACATTATAACTATTATTTTAAATTATTAAAAACTTAAAATAATATTTATTTAAAATCATAATATGGATTATCTGTTATATCCATTCCACAATATGGTTCCGGATTTTTTTTGTAATCAATTGGTTCATATATTTTCGCTGCTTTAGCTTGTTCTAATAAAAATTTAAAGTTTTGCCAAAATTCTTGTTTATGGCCTTCTGAAATTGTCATTATGTGCGCTAATTCGTGTATTGCTACAAATGTTAAAGTATTAATATCAATAAGTTTTGTACCATTTTTTTCTTTATTTAAACAAAATGCTATTTTTTCTCCTTTATTTTCGCTATATGCGGTATATTCACTTGTTGGTAATGTTTCAGAAATTTTTGTTGGATTAAACTTTTGAACCATTCTATGAACATTTTCATCATCTGGAAATTTTTTAGAACAATATACTACTAAATCTTTTAAATTTTTGGTCACTTTTGATAATAAATCTGCTGCTAATTGCATTTTTGAACGTTCTCTAACACAATATCTTTCGCCGTCAACATCTGATATGATACATTTCAAATTATACGCGTCTGATTCGCTATAAACCTTTAGACAAACAAGTAAAACAATTATTATTATTATATAAAGTATTATACTTTCCTTATCCATCTTGTATGTATTATATATTTATTATATTTGAAACATTTTTATTAAATAAGTTTAGTTTTTTATATTTTTTTATATTTATAAAAAATTATAATATTATATTATATATATGAGTGAACTACCTGGTGATTATACTGGTGATAATTTTGATCAGTATGCAACTGCTGAGAAGAAAAAGGAAGAAGAAAAGATATGTGAAGGTCCTAGTTGTACCGTTAGCGGCGGGAGAAGAAGGAGAAGTAGGAGAAGTAGAAGAGGTAGAAAAAGTAGAAAAAGTAGGAGAAGTAGGGGTAGGAAAAGTAGAAGAAGTAGGAGAAGATAAAAAAATAATTTATTTAAATTAAATTAATTATTTTTGTCATAACAATTTTATCCATTTTAAATATTGGTAGTTTTATTAAAAAATTGAATTAATAAATTGAGGTATATATTTTTTAATAAAGGTATTAATGAAAACAAATTTTGCTTCTCATCCTAAATCTAAATATTGGTCAAGTAAAAATGAAGGGAACCCAGAAAATTATGCGTTAAATTCACATAAGAAATTTTGGTTTGATTGTGATAAATGTGGGCACGAATTCATTAATGATTTAAACCATATTAATACATCAAATAGATGGTGCCCTTATTGTAGTCATCAAAAATTATGCGATAATGATAAATGTAATTTTTGTTTTGAAAATTCTTTTGCGTCGCATCCAAAATCTATATATTGGTCAAATAAAAATATATTATATCCAAGACAACTATTTAAATCAACACCAAAAGAAAAATATATTTTTGATTGTGATAAATGTTATCATTCATTTGAAATTTCATTAAATAAAATATCATCTCTTGACAGGTGGTGTTCGTATTGTTCAAATACAAAATTATGTAAAAACGAAGACTGTCAATTATGTTGGAATAATTCATTTGCTTCTGTTGAACGAAGTAAGTTTTTAAATGATAAAACAATAAATCAACGATTTATATTTAAAAGCACACACAAAAAATTTAATTTTGATTGTGATAAATGTGATAATAATTTTAATATGCGAATTTGTATGGTAACAAATGGAAATTGGTGTTCAAGTTGCTTAAATAAAACAGAAGAAAAATTATATATTGAATTAAAAAAATATTATAATGTTAAACGACAATTTAAACCTAATTGGTGTAAAAACCCAAAAACAAATAAATTTTTACCTTTTGATTTTATTTTACAAGACCTAAATATAATCGTCGAGCAAGATGGTCCTCAACATTTCAAACAAATTGGTAAATGGCAAACTCCCGAACTAACAAAAATAAATGATATTTATAAAATGAAATGCGCAAATGAAAATGGTTATTCTATTATTAGAATTTTACAAAAAGATATATGGCACGATAGATACGATTGGTTACAAGAATTATTAGAAAACATTAATAAAATTGTATCTGAAAAAAGAGTTCAAAATATTTATATGTGTAAAAAAGATGAATATAAATATCTTAATAGTTAATTTTGTGACTGAAAAACATGTTTTTTATTGTTATAAAAAAATTGTTATTGACTACCCTGTCCAATTTCTAGAACGGGCCTAAGAAAATCTGGAGTGATAGTTGATGCGTTCCAGATTCCAACATTAATTTGTGGATTCGGGGGCTCGGAACGAATTTGTAAGTTAGCATTTCTTAAAGTTTGACCCACAGTATCAATCCCAATATGATAACCTGCTTTCAATAAATTAATATTAGCAAGATCTCCTTTTCCAGCAGGATTTAATTGAGCCCATTGACTGTTAGTATCTTTAGGTAAAAGGTCAGCAGGGTTTTGGTTAGAATTATTAGAACTACAAGAAGGAGGTAATCCCATACCATTTGCAGAAGAACCTCCTACAGATGAAAAAACTTCATTTCCGGATTCTTGAGCGGGTTGAGGTCCGGATGATCCGCCAGAGTTATTGTATGCTTTATTGCGATTTTCGCTCATCATTTCGGGTCCATAATAACCCTTAGAGTTTAAATTATTATATAACATATAAAGTCCATATAATACGATTAAAGCGACTAATACACCACCTACACCATAATCATTCCAGAGTTTTTTTAAAGAACTACTCATTATATAAAATTAAGGATAAAATATTTTTCAAATTATTAATTAATTAGTAAAATTAATAGTGTGATATTTGTCTAAAGTGTTTTAATAATTATTATTCATTTTCTAAACTTTCGGTATCCGATATTTCTGAAGAACTATCTCTGCTGGCAAATTCATCAAACTCGTTGTCACTTTCATCAATATCATCTAACATATAGGTTTTCTTAATATTTTTCATTTCAAGATATGCCAAAATAGCATTTTTCTTCGCTTCTTTTGCTCTTTCTCTTGCTTTTTGATAAATTTCATAGAATACTTGGTTTGGTTTTTTAAGTTGTAATGTTTCTAAACTATTGTCTAAAGTTGATGATAAATCGATTTCTTTTAAAATACTTGGATCTTCTACTTCTACTTCCACTTCTTCTGTTTGAGGTGTCAATTCATTAACATCTTGTAAATTTGAAAAATCTATATCGGCTTCTTCTAAATCAAATAAATTTTGTTTTTTATTATTATTTTGTATATTTGTTTCTAAAGGTTCAGAATTATCAAATGTTTCTTCTAAATCAATCGGACTTGTATTTTTTACATTCGCATTTTCATTTTTATTTTCATTATTGATTTCAAGCGAAATATTTACTTTATTTTTTGTCAAATGTTGAGCAGATTGATTAATCAAATTGTCTAAATCAAAACTAATATTTTCATTTATTTGTTCTTGGTCTTCTTCATCCTTTTTTTCTTCTTCTTTAAAATGTTGGGGTTGTTGTTTTTTAATAGGTTTTTTTATAAAACACTCATCTAAAAATGGATCAGGACTAACAATCATTGATTGCTTAAGTTCAATTTCAAGTTGAAAATTACGTGAAGTAAATTTAAGACCTTGAATTTCTAAAATACATATTATGGGTTTATCATTTGTAATGCTTTCAATTGAAAGCACCTGATCTTTTTCATCATATATCTTAATATTTGGTTTAACATTTACTCTCAACAAATAATACTTACCTGATTTAAATATTTTAAATGGAGATGTGAAAGCACATTCAATGTCATCTTTTTCTAATTTAGTTTCAAACCACGTTTCTCTTTTTGTGAAAATAAGTTCTTGACATCTTGCTTCTAAATTTTCAATCCAATTGATAAAAACAGTATCATTATTATCAAACATCAAATCCGTATATATTTTTTTACCACTTTTAATAAACCCTTGTTTTGTTAAACTTTTCGGGGTTTGTATAAATATTGCTTTGTTAGTATTATACATTAATCTTGTAAAATATGCTCCACCGGCTAAACTTGAAGGGGGTCCAAAATAAAGTTTTGTGAAATCATAATTTATTGTAGGTTCAATTATATCATCCATTCTTTATTAAAATAAAGAAAAATTTAGAAATGATAAAACGTATATTTTTAATTATATTTTTATTTATAAATTTATAGAAGAATAATGAAAAATTCGTTAATTCAACAATGTTTAGACATTTTAAAAACAGAAGATGTTCGAAATGAAATAAAAATATTATTTTCTCCGGTTACAGATTTAATATTATATGAAATATATCCTTACATTTATGTAATCATATTTTTAGTATTTTTAATATTTATATTAATTTTAGCAATACTTATTTTGTTAGTTACATTGTTGCGTAATCGCAAAACTATATTTTTTGATTAGTATTTTTTCTTACTTAATTATATAATGCCAAAATATAGTCGAAAAAGAAGACGTCATTCTAAATCAAAAACTAGAAGTCAACGTGGAGGTAATTTAGGAGGTAATCCTCCTTCCGCGTGGGGATACACAATGGGAACTTTAGGAAATGGTTGGACTCAATTTATGAATTCTTTATCTGTTCAACCAGGAAGCGTTAATCAAGGTAATCAAATTGTCCCTGTAAATGGAGGAACAAATAGTCCTAAAATGGCACAAACCGGAGGTAAAAGAAGAAGAAGAGGAAAGCGCGGTGGAAATATGTTAGCCGTCGCAGAACAAGCAGCAGTTCCATTAGCATTATTTGCTATGAATAACTCTCTTGGTTCGCGTCATCGTGGTCACAAACATGGTCGTCGTAGTCGTCGTCGTTAGATTTAATAATTTGCTGTCCATCTTTATACCATTTTTGTTCTCCATCATAATATATCACTGCTGGTAAATCATTATCTCTGTGTTGTAACCCGTTTTTGTACCAATATTGACTTCCGCTTATATACATAATTGCTGGTAAATCATTATCTCTATGTATTAACCCGTTTTTGTACCATATTTTTTCTCCATAAGTACGAATAATTGCTGGCAAATCATTTTCTCTATGTAGTTTTCCATGTTGCCTCCATTATTGGGTTACATTATTGTATATTATTGCCGGTAAATCATTTTCTCTATGACATTTTCCATGTTGCCACCATTCTTTATGATTACTTCCTTTTATTACGATTGCCGGTAAATCATTATCTCTATGTTTTAATCCATTTTTATACCAAATTTGCTCTCCACTTATATATATAACCGCAGGTAAATCATTGTCTCTATGTAGTTTTCCGTTTCGATAAAACGAAACCTTGTCATCTAAAAAAGTATCTATTGTTTCAAGCAATTTATATTTTATGTTATTTAAATGAAACTTTTCTATTTGTTCATCACTTATAACTGTATCACAATAAATAATAAATCCAATATGGGTAGATAAGTCTCGAAACATTAATTTAGCATTTTCTGAAGAATTCATTAAATTTATCATATCCGTTGTAGTCATAAATTTTAATATATTGCTTTGAACATCATAAATTAAATTCTCCATATAAATATTTAATATATCTTAATTATATTTAATATTTATTTACATTGATTATAAATTATATTCAAATACTATTTTTAAACTACAATCACTTGATATTGGATATCCATTAATACATTTATGGTTATTGTGCGGACAATACATTTGTAATACTTCAATATTATTTACATTATTAAACCAATCTTCACTATCATCAAACTGAGGCATACCTTCATATATTATATCTTTATCTTGATTTTTCCATTTTTTTATAAAATGACAATTATATATATTTGATGTACAACCACCGTAATAATGAGCACAACCTAATTCAAATATTATTTTACAATATTCACAATATCTATATTGATTTCTCATATCATTGTCATTGTCATCTTCATCGAATAAAAAATCATATTTGGTTGGTTGTTTTTTATAATTAACACATGTGTTTAAAAAATCATTGTGACCACAACACGGACAAGTTTCAAAATCTGCGCCATTTGGTGTAAGACAAAAAAACCCTTTCAATTTACAACTGTAACAATTTTGTAGCGATTTCACACACGTAATATTTTTCATTAATAATTATTAATTGTTGTAATGTTTTTAAGTATTTAAATAAGTATATGTAAAAAATTGAAAAAGTATTTATAAAAAAAATTGAAATTATTTTTATTGTATATAAATAAGTATATTACTTATAAGCAGTTCGTTAAATTATAAATATGTCCGCCCTCATTGTCACAAGTTTCAATGAATCATCACAAGAAGTGAATAATTATAAAAATAATAAACAATTGAATACGGTATATAAAACAGTAGATATTTATGAACCTATCAATACTTGTATAAAATTGAAAAAAAATATAAAAGAACACAATTGGAAAAAACATTGTAAACAAATAAAAAAGAAACAACAACAAAAGGTGAAAACAAATATTATCAAAAAAAACCAAAAATATAAACATGAATTAAACCACAATTATAGTGATCATGATATATCTTGGTATTATACTAACAAAGACAATATTAATACAATATTCGAAGGTGATATGGAAGATTATAATTATTCGGACGATGATAGTTATGATTTCTATTTTGGAGATACAACAACCAATTATATTGATTCATTGTTTCGTTGCTGTTATGAAGGATTATGTAGTATTTGTAAACGGTAAATAACATATAAAATTTATTTGTTTTGTATATGAATATATTATTTACTTTTTTTTACACAAAAAAAATTGAAATTATTTAATACGAAAAAAATATTAGTATAAGTATAAGCGGTCAACAATATAAATATGTCAACTCGTGTTATTTCTGGTTTCAATGATGAAGGTAAATTTAAAAGTGTAGATAATATATTATATCTTGTTGATACTTCTAACACATATAAAGGACATTTGATAAATAGTACTCCATTTGATGAGTTAATGTTTGAAGAGTATAAACAAGAAGAGTATATCTATATGTATGAAAAATGTAATATAAATAAGGATTTATCATGTAACGAAATCAATAATGATGAAAAACAATTAAATAAAGTATACACAACATTGGATATGAATGAACATTTTAAACCTTGTCTAAAATACAAAAAAAATAAAAAAGAACATAATTGGAAAAAACATTGTAAACAAATTAAAAAGAAACAACAACAAAAAATAAAATCTAAAATGATTAAAAAAAAACAAATGTATAAATTTGATTTAAATTATAATAATAGTTATTATGATTTATCTTGGTATCATTTATATAAAAAAAATTTTAATTGTCTTTTAGAAATTTATTATAATAATAGTTGTGATAATGATTGCGATAATTATAGTAATTTAACATTTTTAGACGATGATTACAGTCATCTTTTTCAATATGAATATGATAGTGCTGATAGTGAATACGGTGACTACTTTGAACAATTTGATTACTACTATCCTGACTCCATTTGGGATCAAAATGGTTTTATTTTAAATTGATCATATAAATATTTGGATCTGTTGGTAATGGTGGTTTTTTATATATTTCTGGATGTTTTTTAATATAATCCAATTCTTCATACAATATTTTTTTTACTTCTTCTGAAGAATCAAGTCCCATTCCACCATAAGAATTTTTTTTATACAAACGATCTTCTTTATTTCTTTCTGAAATCCTCTTTTCAATTTCAAAATCTCTATTCATCAATATATTATTTATTATATTAAATCTTTATATTGTTATTTTCTAAATGTTGTTTTATATTTTGAGAATATTTATTTTGAAGTTGATTATTTACAACATTATTATATACCTTATGAACTTCCGGATGACCCGCTGCTTTATTTATTGAACCATCATCTGCTATTCTTGATTTTCTTCGTATATGTTCTTCTTCTGACTGTGTATAATAATGAGCAATATATGCTGCCGCTTTTATAAATGGTAAAGGTTGATTATTAAATGGTCCCATTGGCATTTTTGTTCCATTGACTGAATAGCATCTAGACGGATTAATCATTACAAAATAATGTGGATTTATTGTTCTCACGACGGCAGATGGTCTTACAAATGTTTTTACATGTGAATTTAACCTCAATTCTGATCTTATAAAATTTTCTGTTATTAAACCTTTAGGTTGTTCTTTATATCCCGATGTTCCAAACATCAACCAGTTCACACCAATTGAGTCCGCTTCTTTAAATACAGATAATAAGTTTTTTACATTATTAAATTTATTTAAATTTAAAAATTCATCTGCATCTAAATATAACATCCAACTGTGATTTTCTTTATTAGCAATATCTAATGCTTTTTGCATCAATGTTATTTTTATATTGTTTGTTCCATCAACACAAATTACTTGTAATTTTTGATTGAAATTATTTTTAATTACTGATTGTATTGGAATTTTTGATAAATGATCAAATACAACTATTTTATCAAACCCTAGTAATAAATGGTGAGCAATCCATTCAGCAATATTTGGTTCATCTCTTGCATTTGTAAATAATATAACTGAAGAACAATCTGTTCTTCTACAAGACGTATTTAATAACGGCAGTAAATTATTATTTTTGTAACAAAACATTATATAATATTTTGAATATATAATATTTTTAACAAACTAACAAATTATACTTTATACTTTATACTTTATACTTTTCGTATTCAAGTAATATTTTTTCATTTAAAACAATAACATTCCAACGAAAAATATCGTCTGTATCATCTCGCCACGAAGATTCAGTTGTAATCATAATATATTGATTTGTATCTTTTCGTTGACGAATTTCACAACTGCATTCGTGAAATGGAGGTAAACGATATATTACTGGAAAATCCAATGGTGATAATCCAAATTCTTTTATTAAATTTTGTAATTGTTGATCAGTTCTTAAACATGGTTTAGGCAATGCGCTTTTAATATTCCATTGGACCGGTCTTTCAATATTTAAAATAACTTTATCATTTAATTCTACAATATAACTCTCTTCACCACATATAAGTCTTTGATTTTGATTTTGTTTTAATTTATATATTTTACGATTCTCTTGAAAATCATACTTGTATATAAAGATATTTTCTGGAAATTCTATTTCTTCATTTAATTTATTTGTACAAAATATTATAGCAAGATTATGGTATATTTGGCATATATGTAATATAATTTCTGTTGTTACCATATAACTATACTCTTTTTTGCCATTATCAAATTTAAATACATCAATTGTTGAAGTGTCCATTTATATGATCTATATATTATACATCATTTATCTTTAAATTATTTGTTAGTTTATATAAAATATAATATTAAAAATATTTTATTAACTATTTGTATGAGCTTTGAACAACAACTTCAGCAATGGGTAACTATTGATAATCAAATGAAACATTTAAACGATAAGATGAAAGAACTACGTGAAAAAAAAAATGCTATTTCTGAACAAATAAATACACATATAGAAAATGTTCAACTAACAAATACTTCAGTAAATATAGGAGATGGACAACTTAAATTTGTTAATGTAAAAGAAACTCAACCACTGACATTTAAATATTTAGAAACATGTCTTTCGGAAATAATAAAAAATGAAGAACAGGTTAAGAAAATTGTAGATTATATAAAAGATAAAAGAGAAATTAAATATGTTCCAGAAATAAAGCGATTATATAACAATTAATTTATATTATATTATTGTATATGGAAAATAAAGCAGATAATACAATTAATTATAATAATATATTTAATGGAGGAGAGTTTGTCTTAACACAAGACTCTAACGGTGAATTTGTAGGTGGAGGATATAAAATAATCTCTTCTTTTTTACAAGGAGGTCAACCTATTATGACAACACTTAATGATAAAGAACAAGACGGTGGAAATGTGTCAAGTCCGTTTGAAAATTTAGCAGTTCCAGCAGGATTATTTTATATTAATACAAAAATATCAAAAAACGAAAATTTTAACGAACATTTTAATGATCGCAAAACCGCACCAGATGATATGATAGATAAATTATATGCTCTTGTTGAATATGATAAAAAACGCAAAAGAAAAACAAAAAAACATAATATCAAAAAAAACAAAAAAAATACTCGTAAACATAAATAACTTATTTTATCTTTAAGTAATTATTTTGGTAAAATATATATAATTATGAATAATGTATTATATATATTATAATTTAGACCAACTATTATGATTAAATGGTGAAACTAACACTTCTGATAATTTATCTTTCCAATAATCAACACGTTTTTCCATAACTAAATCCTTAGTTGTTTTTGGATATACTGAACTATTTTCCATTAATGCTTTATCTTTTTCTGTCATTCTTGGTCTAAAACCATAACAATTTACTCCAAATCTTACTGCCGGATTTGAAATATAACCTCCGTTGATTCCGGGTCTTCCACAGTCATTTTCGTGACCTTCTATTTTTTGTAATTTATCAAATGTTTTTTTTTGTGTTGGAAATAATGCCATTTGACCCTCTGACCATCCATAATTACACCATTCACCGCCATTTTTATACGCATCTTCAACTTCGCTATATGTTGCTAATCTACCGCCATACGCTGAACATACTGCTTTAGCATCCGGATAAACAAAATCATTTTCAGGTATATTAAATACTTGTGGTCTCAATAATATTTGCGGAACATCATTTTTTTTAGCGTCTGCTCTTGACGGATCAACAGTTATGTCAACTTCTGGACTTCCTGTTAATAAGTATTTAAGTTTTGCGATAATATCAATACCAAAAAAATACAAAAGACCATTGATTATTATCAAAATAATAAAAAATGCCACAAATATTATTGTTAGTTTCGATGAACCTGAATTTGATATTGTATCACTTGAAGATTGAATTGATGATTTATCACCTAAAGATAAGAATAACATACCGTATAACACTAATACTACTACTAAAATTATTATTAGACTTGGATTTGATAACAAATTATTGATATAACTATAAATATCATTTGTTATTGTTCCTAAACCTGTGGTTAACGTATCAACTGAATCATCCATAGAATTGTCTATATATATTATATATTATATATAAATCAAAATTTAATATTAATTATTTTTTAGATCACGTTTTCTATAAAAAAAACAATATGCTTTTGGGGTTTTTATTTGTTCTTCTATTTTTACCTCAGTTACTGTTGTATCATTATAATGATACCATTTATTTATATTTTTTACAAAAGCAGTGTAATGACCGCCCAATAATGAACCGCTATGATTACAAACACCATAAAGATCATATATATATGAACTCTTATCATATCCTATAACATATTTTGATAAATCTAAATTTTCTAATGGGAAATCAATCATGACTTGATTTTTTTTCATTGTATTTATTTTATTTGTCGTGTTAAATCGTTTAATATCAATTACTAATATTTGTGGAAGACTCCAAAATGAAATACTTTTTTTTGCTGACACCTTTTCACCACCTTCTTCAATTTCAATTGAATTTTCACCGTCCATTAATTCATATTCAGCATATAGATCAAAACAATCTAATAAACTTGGATATTTGTTATTTGATGGAATTGGTAAATTAATTATAAAAAATGGTTCTGGAGTTATACTGATTTTTTTACCGTTTGACGCATTTTCTAAAATTGAAACATGCATTCCGTAAAATATTTTCCAAATTTCTGAATATTCATTTTGATACATTTGTTTTATTCGTTCAAAACATTTCACAGCAATTTCATCTTTTTCATTTTCAATTTTACCATTAATTGTCATACTCACTTCACGAGATATTGCATTGTGAAAACAATCTATCACAAATATTAAAAACTCCGGTAAATCATTTTGATTAAATCCGGTAAACATATCTTGACCTTTCAATGTTGCTAATTTTTGTACTGTTTTTACAAATTTAAATGGTGATACAATACAATTTTCTTTCCATAAAAGATTTCGCAATTGATCCCATTCAATTAATAAAGCAGAATCATATTTATTATTTAATTTCTTTTTATATGTACTCAATTCTAAAAAATTATTTAACTCATATGTATGTGATAATACTTGCATTGTTGAATTTAAAAAGCAAGTATTTCCTAAATTTGTCAATCCCGATAATCCTTTGTCTTTATATTTTTCAAAATTCATTTATTTATTATAAATTATATTATGATTTGTATTTAAACAATTATTATATAATATATTTATATGTCATCTTTACATAATTTTATTAATGTTAGAAATTTAACTATTGAACAACAAAGAGTCTATGTTATGTATGTTAATCAATATGATCTAATCAGCAATCAAATTGATACGTTATTTGAAATGTTATCTGATATTCGCGCTAATATAACTGATCTTCAAACAAATAGCAGAAGTAACAGTTTTGATATTCGAACAATCATCAGTGATAGTAATATAAATAGAGATATGATAAATAGAGATATAATAAATAGAGATATAATAAATAGAGATATAATAAATAGAGATAGAGATAGTGATAGAAATAGAAATAATTCTACCAATAATACAACAACTTCAACAACTAACATTACACAAAATACAAGTCCTATTGAAAGATTTTTAACTAATTTTTTTAATACCCCAATTGGTTCTTTACATATACCTGTTAGTTCTGTACAAACAAATAATAATATTATACATCTAACATCTGAACAAATCAATAATGCTTCAAGATTAGTAAGATATAATGAGATTGAGAACCCAACATGCGATCGCTGTAGTATTTCTCTACTTGAGTTTAATAATGATGATAATGTGAGACAAATATTATATTGTGGACATATATTTCATGAAAATTCATTACAAGAATGGTTTAGAAGAAATACTGTTTGTCCTCTGTGCAGATATGATATACTAAATAACAATATTCCAACTTCTTTACAAGAGAATTATTCATCTGATAGTTTTTCAAATGATATAAATTCTTCTTTAAGCACGTTAGTTGGTACGAATATTGATGTAAATAATCCACAATTTATTTCTGTATTAGGTGAAGTTACTCAAATGATAATGAATAGATATACAAATAGAAATGAAAATACAAATGAAAATACAGGGTCTGATTCGGGATCTTATACAGAATCTAGTACAGATTCAGATATTGATGATATATTATAATTAAATTATTATAAATAATATTATAAATAATATAAAGACAATAATTGATATAATATAGATACAATGAATTATACAAGAAAAGGAAAATCTTGGACTATCAATGAATGTCTACAATTACAACGAGAATACGAATTATTAGAATGGCCAATTAACAAAATTGCGCTTAAACATAAGCGAACCCCAGAAGCAATTATGTCTAAAATCATTAAAGAAGAATTCATTGATTATGAATTTTATGAAAATTTATTGATTTATAAAAATAAAGAAGAAAAGTGTTGTAATAGTGATAGTGAAAGTAATTGTGAAAGTGAAAGTAATTGTGAAAGTGAAAGCAATAGTGATAGTGATTGTAAAAAAAATAGCAATGATAAAGACGATTTCAATGATTTAAAAAATCATGTTAAAAATTTAGAAAATAAATTATCAACTATTATTGAATTACTTGAACGTCAAAATAACGTTAAAAATTTAGAAAATCAAATGAAAACACTCAATCATCCTACTCTTTTTTAAATATTTATCTATGTTTGTAATTGCAATTTTCACATATTTGGACTGAACAACCATCATATGAAAGTTGTAATATTTTATTACTACAACATTTATAAGTACTTATTGGATAATGTGTAATATTAGATTTTTTATAATTTGGTCTTTCTGATTTATATTGTTTTGAATACATTTGTTTTAACCAATCGCTTGAATTATCATTATTTAATTCCATTTATTATAAATTACAATAATTTATAATAAGTTTAACGAATAATAAAACCATTATATTCAAGTATATTTTGATCATTACATACTTCAAATATTGTGGTTTCATCGCCATTCCAATCACATAAATTCTTTGATACTTTGTACATAGTATTTTTTTTATAATCAAAATAATAAGAATCCATTCCATAAAATATACTTTTAAGTTTGATTAATCCGTTATTTGCAACAGCATCACGTATATAGGAATTTCTTACATTTGTTTGTTCTTCTTTGTTTAATAAAATATATCTACTATATTTCATTATACTAAAATATATATTTTCTTTATATTGTTTGTTTTTTTATTTGTTTAATTTGTTTAATTTGTTCATTTACTTTTATTATATTTTTAGACCATAATATTTTATATTTGTATTTTTTGGGCGATATATAATAATCATCTATTTTATTATTTTTTATTTTTGTATTTGATAAAACATATTTATGTGTAAATTCAAACATTTTTTGTTTATTAAATAAAGTATTTTCGCATTGCTCTTCATTAAATCCATCACAATATTCGCAAAAAAAATATGGTCCTGAATAACAAGACCCCAACTCTGTTATAACATTATTATTTTTATGACAAAATTTACATTTAATCAATTCACGCAAATCATCAACAACAATTTGATACAAAGGAAATAATTTATAATTATGAAAATAGGTGTATTTCAATAAATAATATATATAATTTTCTTTTGTACCTTCAATTATTTTTATCATTATATATAACTAACAGTTATATTTATATATCATTTCTGTTAATTAATACAATAAAATACAATTTATAAACAACAAATGTTCCAAGACTATACACTATTTGAATTATAAGTTGTGCTAACATTGTTAGTTGTATTAATATAATTTATTCAAATATTTTTAATTCAATTTTATTCTATGGTTTGATTGTAAAGAACTTGGCAACACTTTGATTTCCATTTTTTGTATTATTTGTTTCTCTCAAATACTTAGAAAATATTAATTCTTCAACCTCTTTATCTTTCAGTTTACTTATTTTTTTGTCGCATTTTGTTTCATCTGTTATTTCTGCTTTAATTTTATCGATTGCTTCTTGAAATTTTGTAATTTTTGCTCTCCTTGGTGGTTTTTGTGACAACCAAATATTTTTCAACACTAAACCAAATAATTGTAATAGTGGTTTCATAATTTGGTTTGTTATATAAAATGAATAATCAATTTGTAAATTATTGTCTTTTATAAATGACGGGGTTTCAATCCTATCTCCTTGTAATATTTTTTTATTTTTTATAGGACCTTTATACACAATATATACAAAAGATACTCTATCACCTGAGGTTGGTTTATTACCGGGTTCTCTTTCTCCAATTCGATCTGCTAATACTTTATGTGCCACACCTTGTGGGTTTTTATAAAATGAACGCAGTGATTTTGAAATAATTAATTTATCCATGGGAACCTTTCCATCGACTAATTCTTGTAAACGCATATGTACATATTCGATTGCTTTTGGTATATTTTGTTCAAACATGAGAATATCGATTACACCACCATATACATCTTTTACAATAGGAGCATTATCGCGCCTTTTTAACGCGTTTCCCATATCGTCTCTTTTGCCTTTTTTATGATTTGTTCCAAATTTTATTGAGGAATACCGTTTCTTTGAGAACAAACAAAATGGCATATATGTTTTTTCATATTCAAAATCGTGCGGTTGCTTTAATACTTTTGATACTTGGTGACACGCTTCTTGCGCTATTTCTATAGATAATTCTAATGCTTTTTCACCTATAATCTTTTCTCCAGTTTCTTTATCTGTTAGGTTGAATTTGAAGAATACAGAGTCAGTGTTATGGACAATCATATTTCCAACTCCTGCGGCAAAGTGATGATTTTCTGTTGTTAAATCATATACATAACCTGAATATTCAATATTGTGTATTTTTTTTATAGCAATAGGATTTCTATATCCAGATGGGTTTGGAACCACAATAATACTTAAATCAACTCCACTATTTATTCTAAATTTTATACCTTTACTATTCAAATAGTTTGTATATTTAGATGTATCAATCATATTATCAAAATGTCCTGTAAATATATTTATATCATCATAAATACTTTCATTTATTTTTTCAAGAAGCGGACTATGTAATAATTCAGTTCCAATTTGAACATCATTTGGTGTTATTTCAGTACCATCAATATTAACTAATGAATGATCGTCTGTAACATCAACACATCCTGTATGAGTTAATACTCTCATCATTTTTTTATGCGGGGCTAAAATGTGTCGTATAACTCTAAATAATTTGGTCCATCCTTTTTCTGTCCAAGTTTCAACATTATTCAATTCACAAAATTCTTTATCTTGTTTTCCTGGTTCAACGCAATTAACCCAATTATTATCTCCGTATTTTTCAGCTAATTGTTCAATTGTCAAAATATTTATTTCATCATCAACTTTTATATAAACTGGGGTATAATGTGCTACGCTATCCCCATATACATACTCCGCATTTGTATTTACGAACCCATATTTACTATTAACAATAGTATTAGAATAACATTCTTCCACAACTCTTTTAGCAAAAGTTAACAATAGTCGACCAGTTGCTGTAGTTGATGCAGCAATATCGGGTTCATAAAATGTACTAGTTTTTGCGCCTAATTGTCCATATAAAGAATTGGCGGTAACTTTATAAGCAAGTTGTCTTTTATCTAATACATTTTTCATAAATTCATCGGGTGTTTGAGGTATTAATTTTCTAGTATCTTTCCTTGCTTTTAACAAGTCTTGAAGAATTAAAGGCATAATTGCTTTTTCTTCTTGTCCTTGTTCATTTATTGTTGGTTGCGCAAATCTACATTCTTTATATCCTGATTTAATCTTTTCTGCTTTTGCTTTTGGATTTTTTCTTACATAACGATACGTATCAAAACGAACATCAACATATTCAATTCCAGGTAAATTATCATAAATGTATATCCCATTAATATCTTTTTCGCCAGTTTCTGCTATTAAATTTCCTGCCAAATCATATATTTTTGTCCAAACCTTGCTACTGGGACATAAATTTTCAGATAACATTGAACTTGGATACAGCGAAGCAAAATCTCCAACACCAACAGGTTCATCCAAATATAACCCGCATTTTGGATATAATACAATTGCTCCTTCATAACCTTCATTTTTAGACCCTTTATCTATAACCGGCATTAATACCTTTTTCTCTCTACATTTTTTAGCAACATAACTGGTTAATTTGATTCCCTGACCTCTAAATATTAAGAAACTCATTGGTACGCTACATAATTTAGACATTTCAATCAAGTTAGTTACAACATCAACTTTATTAAATAAATAATGAACTAGATTACAATCCTGAATACAATATTTCGCAATTATTGCTCTAGAATTTGGACCTTCATTCGTCATTCTGAATATATCTTTAGGTGTTACATCATCTTTTGCCAAACCCCATTTTACAATTTTTGCTTGTGGTGTTTCAATACCTAATATTTCAAACCATCCTTCTTCTTTACAAACATTTATCACTTTGAATTTTTGCCCATTTTTATAATAATCGCTGCTGTGATTTATTTCTTCAAAATGTATATAACTTTCTACTTGAAGTCCAATCATATTATTTGTTTCAATCCGTGTTATATCAAAACCGTCCTCATCTTCCTTATACCAATGTAAGAGATTTTTAACCTCATCTCCTATAAAATATCCCCCTACATAATCCAACTTATAAGAAGTCAAATTTTCCGACCTGCGAAACCAATTTAACATATCAACTTGTAACCGACCATTCATTTTAATAATTGCTAATTCATAAGTTCCTGATGCTAATGTTGTTGAACTTCGATCAATATCAATTTTTCCCGGATTTTTATAATCAACTGTAGCGCATATTTCATCTTTATTACGAGATAATTTAAGAAAATCTTCAACACAATCTAATTCTTGTGAACGCCTAAACATGAATTCATAATCAAAACTAAATATATTGTATCCGATAATGATATCCGGATTTTCTCTTTGTACTAATTTTGTCCACGCAAGCACTACTTCTTTTTCCGTATCATAAGTTTCTATTTGGGTATTTGATGACATAATTTTGTTACATGATTTTAATACTATACAATTATTAAGATATGGATCTTTATCTCCATATTTCATAAATGTTGACCCAATAAATGTGACTTTATCGCCTTCCAACGGTGGAAAATTGTTTCTCAATGATCTGATTAGTTCATTAATTTTTACTTCTCTTTGAAATTTTTTATCAATCATAATATCTATTATTGTTGATTCTTTGTCCGAACATTTTATGTTATTAATAGCACTACTGGGGTTCCATCTAACATTTATTTCTTCTTCGATAACCTTTTCATCATCCGAATCATCATCTGAGTCATCATTTTCTTTTTCTTCTTTTTCCTTTTCTTCTTCTTTTTTGAGCATTTCCTTATTTGCGTGTTCAAACAACGTTTCAATTATATATTCTTCTGTTGATCCCTCTTTATAATCTCTTACCTTTGTTTTAAACCAAAGTTCTGTTCTATTTTTTAATTCAATTTCATCTTTTAATTGTTCTTTTGGATATACTAAATCAATGTTATTTATTTTATTAAAACCAAATGCTGATTGTAATATTTGATATAATATTTTTTTACATTCAATCTTACTAACATCTCCAAGTTTTGTAAAATAATCTACAATATTTGTTGCTAATTTTTTATATGATTTTATTGGTACTGGAAAATCACCGTGACTACTTGACGCCTCAATATCAACACTCAATATTTTATAAGGAACACTGTCTTCCTTATCATTTAACGGTATAACATTTTTATAATTGACTATAAACTCAAAATCACACGTAGTTGTTTTATTTAAGTTGGTTATTTGTATTGTTTTTGATATAGGCATTGCGATCCATCCTGACGGACTGACTTCACGAATATGAAAGAAACGCAATAATGGAGGTATATTTGCCTCGTATAATTCTATAAATGTAATTTCATCTTTATAAACAAATTTATATCCATTTTTTATTAATTTGCGTTCTTTTTCACCATCTTCATTTATTCCATCACAATACCATAAATTTTTAACTTTATTGTATATATTTATATTAGCAAATTTGATTTCAATAAATCTATGATATTTTCCAGCGTCAAACCCATATAATTTTTTTCTTTCAATTAATTTACATTCTAATATTGCATCATTATAATAATTACCAACAACTGATTTTAGATGATCGAAAAATGCTGTTTTTTTTGTTTGTCCCCAATTATTTTTAACTTTTAAATAAAAGAATGGGGTGTAATCTTCAACTAACATGGATGCGGTTTGTCCTTCTTCATTTATGCCAAACATTTGAATCATAAATTTAGAATTATCCTTTTTGGGTTTCATATAATTTTCTTCATCAGAATCAGTATTGAGTCTTCTATCATTATATACATTGAACTCAAATAATTTAAAGGTGTATTCCATAAGTTTCATATAACATATCTTATCTATTTATTTTTAATTCAATTTTTTAAAGAATTCTTATAAAACATTGAAATTATGCAGCAAAATCACAATATATATTTTGTTAGCATTTATCATAACAAAATAAACTAACAAAAATAGGTATAATTTGTAAGTGTAAACTTTTTATATAAAAGTACTGTGGGTTTTTGAAAATGGACATTTATAAATGTCCAAAATAGAAAACCTTGGGGAGTCTTTTGAAAAAACTCGCGAAAAAGACGTTTGTGACCATAATGCTCTTATTTTCGATTTGATGTGTGAAAAAAGTGTTACGATAAAGTTTTTTATATATTTAAGGAAAAGGATTTAGGCGTAATTTATATTCTACATATATAGAATAATTAGAATGAAAAATACGCAATTTTACACCCCTGATTTTGAATGCTCATCGTGTGACTTTAAATGTAGTAAGAAAAGTGATTGGGATAGACATAAGTCTACAGCAAAACACTTAAATAGAACGAATATAGAACAAAATTACGCCGAAAAGCGCGTGACGTATAAATGTGCTTATTGTTGCAGAGAATATACGGCTAGAAACTCATTGTGGTACCACAACAAGAAATGTAAAGAACCCACTGTTGCCGAAGTATTTGCGAACAACAATACTCAACAAATAACCGAGTTGATGCTCAAGATGATTGAACAAAATAAAGATTTAACTGATAAGATTTGTGAACTTGCGAAAAATAGTGGAAATAATTATACAAATACTAACAACGTTAATAGTCATAATAAATTCAATTTAAATGTGTATTTAAACGAAACTTGTAAAGACGCAATGAATATAACTGATTTTGTGGATTCTTTGGTTGTTAGTGTAAATGATTTAGAAGAAACAGGAAGACTTGGTTATACTGAAGGCATATCAAAAATATTTTTAAAAGGATTATCAAATATGAATACACATTCGCGACCTCTTCATTGTAGCGATTCGAAACGACATATATTGTATATCAAAGATCAAGATAAATGGGAAAAGGATGAAACAAATGATAAAATAACAAAAGCAATAAAAACAGTTGCTTATAAGAATATGAAGATGATACCTGAATGGATTAAACAGCATCCAGATTACAATGATGTAAATTCGAAAACCAATGATAAATATTTACAGATTGTACTGAATTCAATGAGTGGTTCAACTGAAGAAGAACAGAAAAGAAATATAAATAAAATTATTTCAAATGTTGTAAAAGAAACAGTGATTGTTAAATAATATTTATTTATATTATGAAATCATACAAGAATAAGAATAAGCATAAGAATATGAAATATAAAATGCCTAAAAATAAAACAAAAAAACGTTTTTTATATAATCCAAATAATCCTAAGAAATCATTTGATGTTTATATTGATAAAAACCCAAATGATACAATACATATAAAATATAAAACAACAAATGATGTTAAAACAACAATAAAAAAATTGGAAAGATTGTATAAAAATAAAAAATATTCGCATAAACGTATTTGGCAAGTTGGAATGATTATGAAAGTTAGATTAGAAGTATTGAAACATAAAAAACCAGATGAATATAAGTTATCTAAAAGGTATTTTGAGTTTTTAGGTAAACGAACAAAACTACCGGAAAATAAACGGTATCAATTAATATTTCATTTTTAATATATTAAAACGATTTAAAGAAACTTAATATATATTAAAACGATTTAAAGAAACATAATATATATTAAAACGATTTAAAGAAACATAATATATATTAAAACGATTTAAAGAAACTTAATATATATTAAAACGATTTAAAGAAACTTAATATATTTGTTAGTTTACACGACTATATTTACAATATTGTTTTTGTGAAAATCCTTTTGGTTTGTTACAATTGATACTTGATTTATATTTTTGTGACCATTTACCACCCTTATGTTTTTTTTTGTGTTTTTTATTTTTACTTCGAGTTCTTTTATATGTTTTATTATGTTTTTTTTTCTTATAATAATGTTTTTTTGTATTTGAAATTCTATTATATACATTTTTTACAGAACTTGTTGGTGTTGTTGAATTCACTGTATTTATTTTAGATTCAATCCAGTTTATAAATGAATTTATACTTCTGTCTTTTTTTTTAATTGAACTATCTTCATAAAGTTCAATGGTTTTTCCATATGTACCAATGTATTTCATTGTTGGAAACCCATCTATATTTCCTATATGCTTAATATTTGATATATAGTCTTTATTTACATCAATAACTGCTAATTCATCATTTGTTGAATATTGATTTTTTAACGCATTTTCAAGTTTACCCCATTCGGGACGAGTTGCGTTACAAGGTCCACATCCTTCCATATAAACAATAATAAATACATCTTTTCCTTGTTCAACCATTTCATCTATTTTACCAGAATCCTTTTCCGAATTAATATGTAAAATATGCATATATAATATACTTTTATTAAAAGTATAGCAAATATATATACTTTAAAAAAAGTATAGCAAAATTATTGTTAACTTTTTTTAAAAGTATATATATATAATGTCATATTCAGTACTAAAGATTTTATTTATGTTAACTTTATTTTTAGGTGGATTGTATTTTTATATACGTTATGCCAAAAATCCTTATATGCTTGAAGGACTTACAACCATTAATGGTGAATTGAGATGCCCAAACATATTAATTCAAAAAGGACCTAAATTTTATTTATATAATTCTAATATTGCATCCGTTCCAGGAGTTAATCCTATTGAATTTAATAATTTAGAAGAGTATACTGAATTTTTAGAATGGCAACGAGGTGCTGGTATTCGCTGTCCGGTTTTGTATGTTCAAAATACATACGATATTCAAGGCGATCGTGTATATAAAGTAAGACCTAGCGTTACTGAATTGGAAGGCGGTTTACCACCAACAACACCAGTTCCATTACCATTAAAATTTGCTGAATCCGTTGATCCAACATTTGACCAATCTAATTATTATGTTGGTTCAATATCACCACTCGACATGATTAAAAATTCAAATCATAATATGTTATACAGCGATAACCCAATGGATCCAAACTGGGGAGGTGAAAAATATACACAGGCATTGGTAGATTCGGGTTATTATAAAGGAAACGAAGTTAGTATAAATGTTCCTTAAAAAAAATTGAATTATTTTTGTAATTTAAAAGTATTTCAATTATATAACAATATGGGCGGCAAACGAATTAACGGTGTTGAATATATACATTTATTAAATTGTAATGAGTTAAGAAAAAACTCATTATATGATAATATACATATAACATTGAAAGAAATATTTTGGAATGCGGATTCGGCAGATGTTGCTTTACAAGCAATAAATTTTAATAACATGTATGTAAATGTTATTAATATTGAAGATATTCCGGAATATAATTTAAAAAAAATATTGCGATTTTTAAATCGTATTGCTGATAAAAGATGGTTTGAGTTTGTTGATTTAGAAGAAGGAGAAAATATAAATGAAGAAGAATATATAAAATTTGATATTTGGTGGCAACAATTTAAGGAGTTAAGAATTACACTAAATAAACATTGTGAAACATTGAATTAATTTTTAGGGTTGATTATTTTCAACAAACTAACAAAAGGATCTTTATAATCTAAATAATTATCTAATGTAATATATATTTTATCATGTGTATTGCGTATTACAACATAACTATGATACAGATATGAATCTATTTTCATTACATTTATTATTTGGATATTTTGTTTGTAGTTTTGTTATTCCTTCTTCTATTTTGATATTTGTAGGGTCAATTATCCAAGATTTGCCATTAAATGTTTTAATTGGTATATATGATCTATCATTAATTTTTTTAATTGGTGAACATAATTTATCATTTGTGTTATCAATTTGATATTCAGCAATTATTTTTCCTATATTTTTATGTATATTATAATTATATAACCATCTATTATATACATTTTCATATAAAGAGTAACTGGTTAAAAATCCAATAACAGTCCCGCCAAGTTTATAATAAGTATAATCTATAATTGGTATCATTTTATTATCATATATTATTGTATTTATATTATTTTAAAATATAAACTAACAAACTTACAACAAACTTACAACAAATAATATAAATAATTGATTTAAATATAATACATTAAATTTATATAAAAATCTAATGTATAATTCTATTATTTTATCTTCTTGCTTATTGGGTTCAGTATATTTAACTGTAAAAACATTAGAACAAATTAATATTTCATTGATGCAAAATAAATCTATACCAAAAAGATTAATTTTATTAAATAGTTTATGTTTTACATTATCAAGTTTAAATTTTTATATGATTTCGTATATAATAAAAAATAAATAGGTTATTGTTTATAAAAGAATATTATATATCACGACTATCAGGATCATCTAAATATATATATATTTTATCATATGCATAGAGAATCACAAGATAATTATTATACATGTATGGATCTTGTTTTACAATTTGTATTCGTTTATAAGGATTTTTTTCTTTCAGTTTATTAATTCCTTGTACAACATCAGTATTATCTGGATTAAATAACCAAGATTTTCCATTAAAAGATTTAATTGGCGTATATTTTCTATCATATGTTTTTGAATTTGTATAATTTATTGGAGATTCAGAAATTATTTCTCCTATATTTTTATGTATATTTTTAATATATAATTCTTCATTAAATACTTTTATACAATCAAACCCAGTATATATTGTAAAAAGTCCTATACCAAAAACACTCATATTTATTATAGTCCCACCAAATTTCGGATAAAATATTTTTGTTAGATGTTTCATTTGTTTTATAATATTTTTATATAGTCTTTAATATATTTCTATTTATTGTTTATCTAAGAATGTCATAGTAGCGTTTAATGATTCTTTTGAATTTCTTAATATATTTAAATTTTCAATTGCTTTAATGTTAGTTGCCATATCACCACTCAGGTTCATATTTAATGTTTGTTTTATCATTAAATAACCAATATAGTCATCTAAATTAATAATAACAGATTCATAATCTTTTCTGTATTTTGATATTAAAAGTTCATCTTGAAGTTTAACAACATATGACTTAATAGAGGCAGCATAAGACACCGCATTGCCCGCTTCACCCGACGATGAACTAGTAGATGTACTAACAGTTCCATCGGGATTCGTTAAACCTTCAATTACTTTTGTTTGAAGACTAAACATTTTTAAAGTCATATAAATAATGAAAAAACATACTACTAAAATTCCAATAATTTTAAATATTTCTTCTTGATTCATATATATATCCACTTTTAAAAAAAGTGGAGCAAAACATCTAAAATGTTGAATCAAAACATCTAAAATGTTATATATTTAAACCTTTAAATACTTAATAATGGTTGCTAAAGCAGTCTTGCTAATTTTTCTATTTTTTCCATTTGCGTCAGTTGTGAATATATTATTTAAACATGTTTCATCTTCTTGAATTGATTTAATCAAATTTGGTAAAGTTTTAAATTGATTTAATATTGCTAATGCTGAAACAGAACTAACACCGGGAATTTGACATAACATTATTTCTCCAATATTTTCTGGCGTAACATTTTCTTTTTTTACCTTTTTAATAACAGAGCAATAGTCTTTTTCGGTTGGTTCTTTAATTGTATCTAAATTATTAGTTGTATTTGTTTCACAAGAGGATACTTCATTTGAAGTTTCATTGGATAATTTTATATTATTATAAAAACTATGTTTACCCGCTTTTAATCCACTAACAAGTTTATATACCATATTACACGCGATCATAGCAGTTTCTTCCAAATTATTTGAACGCATTATAGAAAACCCTTTAAAATAATTAACCGAGAACATTGCTGAATATAATGTTTGTTTATCAAAACGTTCCTTGAAAGCATTAAATCGAAAAATATCTCCTTCAATTAAATAAATAATATTATGATTATGATGGTTTAATCCGTTTAAACGATAGGACTGCTCTTCATAACGCCCGTCTTTTATACTTGCTGCTAAATCAGACAACGTTTTTCTTTCAATGATAATACAATCATTTATTCCATCATTGATAATAATATCTCCTAAAGGTAATGTTTGAGAAATTAATTTAATATCTTTAAATTTTGGAATACCTTCAATCATATTTTGACATTTTGTTAGTAATTCTTGCTCTCTTGTGTCGATTTTAATGATCATTATAATAATTTAATAAAGATATCATTAAATTATTTTTTTATAATATATATTATTTTTAACAAAAGTTTTTAAATTATTATTACTAAAGTAATATTTAAAGAAAGTACATATATAAGTATATGTCACATATTTGTTTTTTATTAGACACAAATTCGATATGTAAAGTATTTAATATAACAACATTAATGGAAACTGACATTTCCTTTCAGGAATTTCAAACTCAATTTAATCCGTCAAACGCGTTACACGCCAATAGTGGTATTAATAGATGTATTATAAAAACCAATTTAGAAGAATATAATAATGAAAAAGACAAATTAATATTAATTGATTCTTATAATAAATTTATTGAGAAAAAAGCGAGGTTAGAATTAGGACCCATTGATCGATTTAAACCATCAAATACTCTTCTTCATTGTATTGAACGATGTAAACTGAAATACCCTATATCAGAATTTACTATTGAAAAATGTGTAAATAATTCCTAAAGTTAGAACAATATTTTTACATACGTCCAGTACGTGTAGCGCGGTATCCGTATTGTTGTGTTTGGATACTCATATTTGGAATACAACGCAAACCAAATTGAGTATTAGTGGCACCAATCATATTAGGATTAGATGGCAAATACCAACCGACAGATGGTGCGAGGCCGGCCTTTTTATTGCCGCCACAATTATCGGTTCTATTTACAATAGATGCTTGATTGCGAGCGTTGCGTCCGGCATTCATTAAAACCATAGTATATACTAACATAAGATAAAAAATAAATATAAAAATAATAATAAAAAATTAATCTAAATATTTCCAAATAAATCCTCCAGCGGTATTTTGTTTTTTATAGAGAACTTCTTTTATTGATGTAATATTAGTTTCTCTCATTGCTTCAATAATTGCGTTATATTCCTTAATCAGTTCTCCATCTAAATTGTATTGTCCTATTTTTCTTGTGAAACATTTAATTAATCCTGCGTTATGATTATGCTGATTATTTTCTTGTACGGTTGCCCATTCTAAATTGGAAACAGAATTGTTAGTTTTATCACCATCAATATGATTAGGTATTGGTTTTGAATGTGGATTTTCTATAAATGTGGATGCTACTAATTGATGTAATCCATATTTTTGATAATTTACTCTAGCATAAATATAACCGCTATGATGAGGTTTATAATTTTCCATAATAATTCCCTTTGCATTTTTAAATCTTCCTAAAGATGATATTTGATAATTATCATATGTTTTTCCCTTTATAGTTATATTTTTCCAAATTTCATTTTCTAAATCAGGTTGTTCATTTAAAACCCATTTAAATCCACACGATGATTTATATCTACCACTTACAGCATAACTAATATTTCCTCTTGCTGTTTCCGCAGAAGGCGAATAACCATTTTCAACACACCATTTTGCAGCATCATGAATAGAATTATGTAATTCAAGTTTATGTCCCGATATTTTATCTACTCTCCATATTTTTAGATTTTGATTTGTTTTTACTTGTAAAGTTAATAATTTATGAGCTTGATTTTCAGCGGCAGTACACCATTCTAAATTATTAATATGATTGTTTGAACGTGTTTTATCAATATGATTTATTTGAGGTTTTTTGTCTGGATTATCAATAAAACATAAACCTACTAATTGATGAACACTATAACTCTTTGATTTTCCATTACAACTTAACCCTACACTTAAATATCCACCATTATTTGCTGCTCTAAGAATTCTTCTAGTTTTTTTATTTCTGACCTTTCCTGAATTACTAACTTCATAATTATTGTTTATTTCAAGTTCTTTCCACTCTTCCATATATCCGTATATATTATTATTAAAATCTCTTTAAATTGTTTAATTATATATTTTCAAGATTGTATAACTTAAAATCATAAAAAAATTATTAAAATACTTTATGGTAATACTTTATGGTAATACTTTATTTGCTTCTTTTATAGCATTATTTCCTCCGTTTGTATCATCATTTTCATCAAAGTATAAAATATCAAATATTAATGTATTGTCATCATTAATAACTGTTGTATGATAATGTCCTTTTAATATATTCCATTTTTCATTTGGATAAACAATTTTAGCTAATGTTAAACAAAATGTAGGATTCCACCAATGACAAGCGCCAAACATTTGATACGCTCTTAATGATGTTTTTTTGTGATGTTTAATAAAAGGTTCTAAAATTTTATCTTTATATTCTTCATATTCTTCATATTCTGGACTTACAAATGCTTCAATATCTTCTAATATAGGTTGTTCTTTGATAAATCCTGTTTTAATAAATTCGATTGTTAAATTACCTTTAAATTCTTCTATGTATGTAAACCATCCATCATTACTTGAATATTCCGCAGGGCACTTATTACAATCATATTTTTCTTCGAATGATTGTCCGTCTTCAATAAAATTTGTTATTCCCTTTTTTATGCTTTTTTTAACTAATGGATTTGATAATAAAGGTAATATCACATCATCCCAATTTGTTTTAAAATCGTAATTCATTTTCAAGGTTCTCGTAAATCTAATAATATTATACTAACATATTTTTAAATCAATTTTTTTATTAAAAAATAAATATATAATTATTCACCATTGATTTTGTTTTCTTTTTCTTTTTGCTTGTTTTTTTAAACCGCAACGTGTTATAATATTTCCATTTTCCCAATATTCTTGTTTTCCGCTTTCCCATATTAATGCTGGACCGCCAATACGATGTTTCAAACCGTTTTGATACCATATTGAAAGTAATTCGGGGATTTGATTCATGTCATAATCAAAGTATTCATATACCATAAACGCTGGTCCGTCATCTCTATGACGCAATCCGTATTTATACCATTCTTCACGACCATTTGTCAATGTAATAGCAGGACCGTCGTCTCGATGAAGTAATCCATTTTTATACCATTCTTTACGTCCATTTAATGTAATAGCAGGTCCATCTTCGCGATGAAGTAATCCATTTTTATACCATTCTTCACCTTTGTTTGGAGAATGTGATATAACTGCTGGTCCATCTTTGCGATGAAGTAATCCATTCAAATAATATTTTTCACTATAGTTTTTATATATTATATGTCTTTTTAATAACGATATTAGTATATTTTTTGATTTAAACCATTTAACATATGATTGTGGTATTATATAATTACATTTTACAATAAAATTTGTATATTTTGTTAGTTCTTTCAACATTTGTTCTGAATTATTTTTACAAGCATTACATAATTTAATTATTTCTTTTGGTTCAAGAAATTCCAATATTATTTTTTGAATATCAATACAAAGTGTAAACATATTTATTAATATACTTATTTTAAATAAACATATTTTTAAATCAATTTTTTAATTCAAAACAAATATATTATGAAAAACAACTTAAATACAAATGGATAATAATAATAAATATGACTGAACAAATTATTAAAGATGAAGACATAATTAGGACGGAAGAAGGATTAATATTTAATCCGTACAATCATTTAAATACTGAGATTAAATTGAACGACGTTCAATCTATTCTTATGACTTATGGTATTCCACCGAATATACATAATATGGAATTGTATAGGCGAGCATTTATTCATAGGTCTTATACAAAACGCCCAGATTTTGAAAATCTTCAACAAAAAATTAAGATAGTTGAAAGACCAGATAATTGTTTACCGTTAAGTACAAAGTCAAATGAACGTTTAGAATTTCTGGGCGATGGTGTATTAGAATGTGTTACAAAATATGTATTATATAGGCGTTTTCCAAAGTGTAATGAAGGATTTATGACAGAAAAAAAAATAGCAATTGTAAAAAATGAAGCAATAGGAAAAATAGCATTAGAAATGGGATTACATAAATGGTTAATATTATCACGTAATACTGAAGAAAAAAAAACCAGAACCAATTTAAAAAAATTAGGATGTTTGTTTGAAGCATTTATTGGTGCTTTATTTTTGGATTTCAATAAAATTATTGTAAAAGATGAAGAGGGTTGGTTTCAAGATATGTTTATAACAGGACCTGGATTTCAAATGGCACAAAAATTTATTGAATCTGTTTTTGAAAAACATATTGACTGGGTTGCTCTTATTAAAAATGATGATAATTATAAAAATATACTTCAAGTAAAAATACAAAAGGAATTTAAAGTTACTCCTCATTATTTGCAAATTGTTTATGACTTAGAAGAAGGGTATAAAATGGGAGTATATTTATGTTTAGGTCAGTCTATTCATAATGTAAATATTGAAGAAGCAGTTCATATTAATACTCTGAATAGTTTTAAGGCAGTTCAAGATTATATTGTTGAAAATGATGGAAAAATATTTTTATTTTTAGGCAAAGGTCAACATAAAATTAAAAAAAAGGCAGAACAAATTGCTTGTAATGAAGCGTTAATTTTTTTAAATATTAATAACGAAATATCATAATAAAAATTTAAATTGATAAAAATAAAATATATATGTATTTTATTATGAATCCGGCAAATATTTCTTTTGAAAATCCTACAGATACCCCAATAGATTATCCAACAAGTGTTCCGAAAGAGCAACCACAACCGCAAGAACAATCGCAAGAACAAACAAATAGTAATAGAATAAATATTGATAAACCAAATACAAGCGAAGTATTTAAATTTTTAAATATGAATGCTGATTCTATTTTAAAATTTGCTATAGCGGTTGCTATTGGATTTGCTTTAAAAGATTTTATGAACTCATTTGTATATAATATATTACAACCGTCTTTAATGAAAATAATAATGTATTTTGATGCTAATAATATTTTACCAATAACACAAGGTCTTCGTGAAAAGGGAGTGACTATTGATGTTTCAAAATTTTTAGGAAATATGCTTGTAATAAAATTGGTGATTGGAAGTATGTATATTTTATATACATATGCTGAATATTTATTATAATTTTTTATAAAAATAAAAATTAAAATACTTTTCAATACATAAAATAATAAAAATTTATATATTGAAAATATATAACTAATGAATCATTTAGAAGCTTTAAAAAAAAGATTACAAAATAAACCCGAAGCAACACCGGCAATCCCTGTTATTGTAAAAACATCACAAGTTCAAAAAAATGAAGAACCAAAAGCAAACATTGTTAAAAAAACAAATATTACTGCTGATAGAGATAAAGGAGAACTATCTACAAATATATTAGAAAAAATAAAAAAACAAAAAATGTCGCGACTGGATAAACCAAGGATTGAAGAAGAAAAAACATTACAACCATCAAAAGCACCAATAATTGAAGAAAATAAAAAGACAAAACTCAAAAAAATAAATGAAAATATTACAATCTTAGAAGAAGATGAAAAAATACCAGAAGACTTACCAGAAGGTGGTCCACGTTTAGAAGAAATGAAACCTTTTGAAAAAGATTTGGAAAAGGATGTATTTCAAACAACCGAACCATTAATAAAAGGAACAACAAATCAATTAATTAAAGGTACAACCGAACCATTTATTGAAGAAAATGATGAAGTAATAACAATAATACCAAGAAAAAAAAATAAGGAAATTGAAGAAGTAAAAGAAACAAAAGAAGAATCAAAGGAACAAATAATTGAAGTAAAACCAAAAAAAGGAACAAGAAAACGATTAACACAAGGGGTTGTAAAATTAGGTTCTGAATTAATGATTGATATTGGAGATACTTCTCTTAAAGATAGATTACCTGAAACACCAAGTTTTGACGTTAAGGTTTCAAGTTATTATATGAATAATCGAGAAATATTTGTAAATTTTATAAATAATTTATTTGAACCATATAGAGAAGAGTTATTAGATGATACAAAGGGAATAAGTTGTGAAGACATTGGAAAGGACACAGGAGAAATCGGATTACTAACACATCAAAAAATTATAAAAGAGTATATGAATTTATATACTCCGTATAGAGGTCTTTTATTATATCACGGTCTAGGTGCTGGAAAAACGTGTGGTTCTATTGCTATAGCTGAAGCAATGAAAAGTGTGAAACAAGTACTTATTTTGACACCTGCATCATTAAGACGAAATTATATGGAAGAAATAAAGAAATGTGGAGACTTATTATATAGAAAAAACCAATTTTGGGAATGGGTTTCAATAGATGATAATCAAGCACTGATAGATCCATTATCAGGATCATTAGGATTACCAAGAGAATTTATACGAAGAAAACATGGAGCGTGGTTAACAAATGTAACAAAACCAACAAATTATAAAGATTTATCAGCATCGGATAAAAAATCATTGAATGATCAACTTGATATGATGATTGAAAATAAGTATTCGTTTATTAATTTCAATGGTTTAAGACGCAGTAAATTTAAAGAACTCACAAATAATTTTGAAAACAATATTTTTGATAATAAAGTTGTGATTATTGATGAAGCGCATAATTTAATAAGTAGAATAGTTAATAATATTAATAAAATGTCTAAATTTTCTGAAAAAGAACGTGGTCCTGGTTCATTACCCGCAAAAAAATTACCTCTTTTACTATATGAATTTTTACTAAATGCGGATAATTGTCGAATAGTGTTATTAACAGGAACTCCAATAATTAATTATCCAAATGAAATTGGAATATTATATAATATTTTAAGAGGATATATAAAAACTTGGAATTTTACACTTAAGACAACAACCGAAAAAAAACTATCAAAGGATACATTACAAAATATTTTTAAAAGTGAAAGAACATTAGATTATTTTGATTATTTGCCTAGTTCATATATGCTAACAGTCACTCGTAATCCTTTTGGATTTGAAAATAAAAATAAAAAAGATGGATATAAAGGAGTTACAAATGAAAAAAAAGAAAAACTTGATAAATTTGGAAAAATTCAACGAGATCAAGAAGGTCATATATTATATGATGAAAGGGGTCAATTAACAGATACTGATTTTGTTAAACGTATTGTGCAAATATTGAAAAAAAACGATATAGATTGTGTTATGAAAGGAACAACATATTCAGTTAATACCGCATTACCCGACACATTAGAAGAATTTATTAATATCTTTATAAATAAAGATACTGGTAATATTACAAATGTAGATAAATTTAAACGCAGAATAATGGGTTTAACATCGTATTTTAGATCAGCTCAAGAAGGATTAATGCCTAAATATGATCGTAATGTTGATAGACATGAAGTACAAATACCGATGAGCGATTATCAGTTTAAGGTTTATGAGGACTATCGAAGAATGGAAAGAAAAACAGAAAAACCATCTAATAAACAGGGAAATGTTGATGCCGATGGTACTTTTAAAGAACCATCATCAACGTATCGTATTTTTTCTCGTTTGGCGTGTAATTATGTTATGCCGATGCCTCCCGGTCGCCCAAATCCAAATGACTATAAAAAAATAGAAAACAATGATCAAAAAAAGCAGTCAACTGAAAATGAATTAATTATATTAAATGCAAAAACAGACGAAAAAGATTATGAAAAAGAAGATAAACAATATAAACAAGATGATGCTATAGCAGATGCTAAACGAACAAAAGAAAGAGAAAAGGAAGCAAAGGCAGAAGCAAAACGAGCAAAAGAAAGAGAAAAAGAAACGAAGGCAGATGCTAAAAGAGAAAAAGAAGAAGCAAAAGAAAGAGAAAAAGAAGCGAAGGCAGAAGCAAAACGGGCAAAAGACGAAGCAAAAGAAAGAGAAAAAGAAGCGAAGGCAGAAGCGAAGGCAGAAGCAAAAAGAGCAAAAGACGAAGCGAAAGAAAGAGAAAAAGAAGCGAAAGCAAATGCTAAACGAACTAAAAAAGGTGGAGGAGATAGTGATGAGGATGATGATGAATCGAAAGATTTTAAAGATGTAAATATTGATGATGATGATGACGAACTTGGAGAAGAATTAGAAGGTGATGTATTATTAGCAAAAATGGCGAATGATCAATATACGGAAGCAATAAAAACATCTATGCAATATTTAAAATTGCGTTCTCAAGAATACTTATCACTTGAAGGATTAAAAACATATAGTCCAAAATTTTTGGAAATGATAAAGAATATTGAGAACCCTGAACATAAAGGTTTACATTTAGTTTACAGTCAATTCAGATCTATGGAAGGTATAGGTATTTTTTCATTAGCATTAGAAGCAAACGGGTTTGCGAAATTCAAAATAAAACATGATAAAATCAAAGGATGGGAAATAAATATGAGTGAAGAAGATATGGGAAAACCTTGTTACGCTCATTATACAGGAACAGAAGATGATGAAGAAAAAGAAATTATTCGAAATATTTATAATGGAATGTGGGATTATATTCCAAATAATATTGCAACACAGTTGAGGGCCAAAAGTTCAAATAATAATTTAGGTGAAATAATAAGGGTATTAATGATAACTTCAGCAGGATCTGAAGGTATAAATTTAAGAAATACAAGATATGTACATATAATGGAACCATATTGGCATCCGGTGCGTATAGAACAAGTTATTGGTCGTGCCAGAAGAATTTGTTCTCATCAAAGTTTACCAAAAGAATTACAGACGGTGGAAGTATTTATTTATATAATGGTATTTACACAACAACAATTAAAAAGCGAATATGCTATTGAATTGAAATTAAAGGATCAGTCTAAATTTGCGCCATATCTTCCGCTATCATCTGATGAAAAATTATTCGAAACCTCAAATATTAAAGAACAATTATCATCACAAATATTAAAAAGTATAAAAGAAGCGTCTATTGATTGCGCAACACATATACAATCAAGTACCAAAGAAGGATTAGTTTGTTTATCATTTGGTCAAACAGATGTAAATAATTTTTCATATAATCCAAATTATAGTCAAGATCAAAATGATACAATAGCAGCTTTAAATGTTGAAAAAATTGATTGGAAAGGTCAAGAATTTATGTATGATAAAAAACGCTATATACTGCGAACTGATACAAATCAAGTATATGATTATGATAGTGTTATTCAAGCAAAGAAAATACCTGGCGTAAAACCATTGTTAGTTGGTAAAATAATAAAACATGGTCCAAAGAATTTTGAATTTATCAAGGAAACATATTAATTTATACAACATCTAAAGGTTCAGGTGTTTCTTTGTTTGAATTAATTATGTTTGTTAGTTTCAACATCATTTCATAAAGGTTGTCAATTTTTTTATTCATTACATTCAATTGTTTTATAATTTCGGTCTTAGGTATTATAGGTTCATTATTAGGCGATATGGGTGTAGATTGATTTCTAATTATTTCTTCTTGTTTAACCTCGGGTAAATGTATTGATTTTTGTTCAGCATATTGGATTGTTCTTTGATCAATATCAATATCACTCTCAATATTATTTTCTTTTATTTGAATAATATCGTCTTTAATCGGTTGTTTTTTAAGTTTATTAAAAATATTTATTGCGGGTTCTTTTTCATTGGTTAAAATATTATTCCAAGATACTTTTTTTGCGGTATTGTATGTTTTTGATTGAGTTTCATTTATTGATAAAGTAATATTGTTATTGCTATCAAATGAAATATATTTTAAACGACTATTTTCATTATTTACATTCTCATTTATAAATGGTTTTTCAGTTTTAAGAGATGTATCTTTGGGAGTTAACCAGTTTTCTGTATTATAAATAGATGTATTATAATTGCTGTTATGTAATTGTTCTATTTCTGAATTTCTCTCAGCCATTTTTTCAGCTATAAGAGAGTCCATTGATGTTATTTTAGAATCTAATTTGTTATCTGAAAAATTAAGTTCTTTTGGTTTTTGAGGTGTTAAATAATTTTCCATATCCATACGTTTCAGTTCAACACTTTTTTCAAATTCATTTTGTCTGGATGATTGAATATCTTCTATTTTATAAGGTTCGTTTATTATTACTTCGTCTGAAATAGTAATTTTTTTAAATCCATTATTTGTGTTTGCTAGTAATTTATTAACTGCTAAAACAACTTGTGATAAAAATAGTTTATTTAATTCCATAATGTTAGATCTTGGATTAGATTTTAAAATAAATGGATTTATATTACTTTCAAAAACAATTTTAAGATTATTTATGAATTTTTTATCAGAATTATTTATATTAAACTCATCTAATAATACATTCCAAAGTAAATTAAGGTTTTCTATGTTAGTGAATTGTTCTCGTAAATTTGAAAAATTGTTCATATATACATAATAATTTAATTTTTATGTATATATTTTACCTATTAATTAATTTGTTGTGTTCAAATGTCTCCATTTTTATTATAAAAAACATTTCTAAAATTTTCCATATATTTATCCTTTATGATATGTGTTTTTAAATAATGAGCGTTAATTTTGTCTTGAAGCATATAAATAATAAAAAATAAAGAATATATGCCACACTCAGTATTTCCATATTGATGTTCAACAGGATAATTTTGGTCAAATTTAAATTTAATGGGTCTTGAAAGTGAATTTCCTTGTTCAATAACTGTATTTACAAATTTGTTAATTTGTTTAGGTATTGGTTCGCCTGCGCTGTCAAAATAAAAAATAGTATTTGATTTAACATTAATAAATAAGGATACCCAGTGACTTCCTCCTTTATAATGTGGATCTAAATTAAATATAATACCAATTTTGGTATAACCATTTTTGATTTGTTGAGATAATTTAAAATGACATAATTCTTCCCACACACAAGTATTATTAATTTCGTGAGTATCATAATCAATAGGAGATGGTCCTAAAAAATCAAAACATTTGTATTCTTTTTCATATTTATTCATTACTTGTATGATGTCAATACTGGATAACCATTCATTGGGGTTTTTTTCCCAATCTTTAGGTGATTCAGGAGCAAATGCTTCTAATAATTCTTTTTCCAATTTTGTATTTTTAACCATTTTTCGAACCCAACATGATTCTTTATTACAAATGGTAGCGTAATATTCTTTTAATTTATCCCAAATAATTTTGGGTTTTTTTGTTTTAATTGGTCTGTCTGGGTGACGCGCATTCCATATATCTCTTAATTTATAAAGTTCAGCATTTGAATAACAAGTATAATTTTTATTTTTAACAGATGTGCTACAATTAAGTTTTTTAAACTTTATTGTTTTATTATGTTTGTTTGTAACTTTATTTTTTTTATATCTTTTTTTGTAAACTTTAATAGTATCTTTCACCATTATATAATATAATAAGTTATATTTTCTTTTGAACATCTCTAAAATGTGGATTTACAATGATGGGTTCTTTTTTTCTTGGAATTATTTTATTTTTTTTATAATTTTGCTGTACATTTTCAAACCAATTAAATGGCAATTGTTGAATATCATTAACACCGAGTGATTGGGTTGCTCTATATTTACTTTTGACAATTACAGGGTTGTGAATATGTTTACTTGTTTCCTCTCGTCCCTCTCGTCCCTCTCGTCCCTCTCGTCCCTCTCGTCCCTCTCGTCCCTCTCGTCCCTCTCGTCCCTCTCGTCCCTCTCGTCCCTCTCGTCCCTCCAATTCTTGTTCCTCCAATTCTTGTTCCTCTAATTCTTGTTCCTCCAATTCTTGTTCCTCTTCCTCTTCCTCTTCTTGTTCCTCTTCAAATTCTTGTCTTTCTATATAATTTCCTTTTTCAATTTCTCTTTCTTCTCTTTCATAATCAATATCATCTTTAATATCAGTACGTTCCATTTCTAATTCTATATTATTATCGTGCGCCTTAAAATAGTATATTGCTTTATCTATAAAACTATCAAATGTATTTTTAACTTCTAATAATAGATCATCTGGAGATTGACTAACTAACAAATCACAAAATAGATTTTTTATACGTTCATTATATTTATGAATTTCCCTTAACCTTTCTTGATCAGATGTATCTTTTATTTTTTTATTTAATTTTTGTAGTTGAGTTTTGCTTATTAAAAAATTAAGTGTCAATTGGTTAACTAAATCATTTGACATTTCTATATAGTTTATTATAAAATATTTATTTTTAAAATAAACGAATATTATCTAATTACATTTTGTTTCTTTGGTTAAATCTTTGGTTTGTTGTCTGGTGGAATTATTAAATAGCGCATATCCAATTTTTTCTGAATTAGGATTAGGATTTACAGGACAAAATTGTTCTTTTTGAAATAATTTAGGAAATGGTTGTTGAACTTTGTTAGTATTTTCCCAATTTGTGTTATATAAACTGCTTTTACTTGAAGGTATATAAGTTGCTTGACTACATGATTGAAGAGCAAATATTTGATTTCTTAATTCTGATTCATTATTTATATTTGAAGCGTAACCGGACCAAGGTGCCATATCATTTCCGGGATTAAATATTTTTGATGTATTGTATGTTGGTTGTTGAATCAAAGGTGTGTTCACTTGTCTTCTTGCATCAACAATTGGTAAAATAGAATATTTTGTTAAAACGGGTCTAGCATCTAAATATGGTTGTAATGGTTGAGATGGTATATTTCTTTCAAATGTTCTTAAATTAACAGTTTGTTGTTTTTGAGATGATGGTTGATCAATATAGCTATGTATGTTCATTTATATATTATTAATATAAATAAAAATATTTTAAAACTTATTATATATTGTCACTTCCATCTTGTTTTCTTCGTATAAATATTTTACAAAATTTATTTTGTGATTTTTCAACATACTTACAATCATATACGGTAAATTCATATGCATATGATTTTATATGAACCGAATCTTTATTTTTTAAGTTTGTTAGTTTGGTTGTAAATATCCATTCATTAATTGTTTGAACATATCTATTAGGATCATTGTAATACCAATAAGACAAGTGCCATTTTTCACCTGATAAACTGGTATCTTGAATAATAAAATAAGCAAGAATATTATGTTGATTTTTTTTAGCAACGAATTTATTTGAATCAACAATACTATGTTTTTTCCACCACTGACTACAATCATTGGGATCTAAATAACACCAAGGACCTTGCGGAACAATATTCTTTTTGGGATTAACATCTGCCCAATTACCCTGAATACTATCATTATCATGATAAGGATTTGGATTGAGTACTGTCCAAGAACTTCCCGATAAACTCATTTTATATTTTAATATAAAATTTGTTTAAATTAAAATATAATAATATATAATATGACTTCAATATATTATACAATTCAACATAATATTTACGATATAGTTATATATGTAACGTGGATATTATATTTTATGATAACATTAGGGTTATCTGTCAATGCGCCACAATATTTAAATACAATTCAATCATTTATGAGAATTTATATTAGTTTATTTTTAATTTATCGTTTTAATTCGTTCAGAACAGTGAAATTTACAGATTATGATGCTAAAATATCATTTAGTGCTGGACTATTTTTATTAGGAACAACTGCGATAGACGGAATACTAAAATATTATATATCATATTTCAAGCAATTATTAAATAAAACATCACGTACTTTTATAACATAAATATATTATTTTTTCAGTATTTTCTTTTTTTAAGTGTTTTATTCTTTATATTGTTTTTTTGTTTTTTTGTTTTGTTAGTTTGTATGTTTATATTTTTCTTTTTGAAAAATTGGTCTAAATAATACAGTATTTTTTTTGATATAATTTTATCGATATTATGAGAATCAGTTGTTTTTTTCACATATATATATTTATATTTTTTCATAAAATTAAAAATAAATGTTCGTGTAATTGAGTTATTATTTTCATCAATAAAAATATTACTGTTTATAAATCGATCAATCATATCGTTAAAATCAAGATCATAAATATATGGATTTACATTAATATAATTTATATTATCATTTTCCATTTTAGGATGATATACATCATCAATAAAACAAATTTGGGTTTTATCAGGGATTTTTGTACATTTAATTAAATCAGAATGTGATTTCATATGAGTTGTTCTACAAATTTCAACACGTTTACCTTGAACTTTGTATGCCGCAATTATTTGATCAAACATTTTATAATTTATTTTTTTTTCAAAATATTTAATAATATAGTTTGCCCATTCTAACGGTCCTTGATTATTTGTATAAATAATTAATTTATTACAATGTTTTTTTTCTTTTTTCTTTTTTAAATAATTTAATATGTTTAATATATTTGGTCGTAAAAATTCTGGATATAAATCTAAAACGCTGTCAAAGAGTTCTTGATTTATTGATTTATTGATTTTTTTATATTTAATATATGCGTTTAATGCATCCCAAAACATACCCAATTCCATAAAGTAACCCAATGTTTCATCTAAGTCAAATACCACTATTTTGGAAGTACAAGTTGTCATATATTATATTCTTATTATAATAATATAAAATAAAAATATTTATATATTTCATATATGCCACCTAGATTAACTAACAAGGATTATATTAGTATTTTAAAATATTATAATAAAAAAATACCAAAATCAAAAATGCTTATGAAAGCGCAAGCTGAGAGAATTATGGCTGTAAAACTTTGTAAATGTATCAAGAAATTAGATCCCATCAATGAAGCAAAATCAATTGGAATATGTACAAAAACAATATTTAATAGCAAAGGGTTAACTCGTGAACAATTTCAATGTAAAAAAAAACAATCAGTGAAATTTAGAAAAAAAAATAATAATAAAAAAACTATTAAAAATAAATAATATTTATAACAACTTAAAGAGAATTATGTATGTTTATATATTTGAAAAAATATAAATTTACCTTCCAGTAACTAATCTAAAATATTCCACGCGTTGACCTCTATTTGTATAATAACCATATACACGTCTAAATGAACCAGCTCCTCCTCCACCACTTGCAAATATAGACCCCCAAGTTCTTGAACCAACAGTTCCTGATTGATTTCTTAAAGTACGAATATTTCCAGTAACAGTCATTGTATTATATCTTAATATTTTATTTTTTTAAAATATAATAATTTTTTATTTCAATAATGAAGTTTATCAATTATTTTAAAAATATATGTTGGATCACTTTTACATTTATTTATAAATTCATTTTCCATTTTTTTTATTACATTTTTTAAATCTTCTATTTCTTGTTTTTCTGCTTTTGTAAGAAGAGTTGTATATCTACTATATTTACTAATATTTAAAGTATGATAATTATTTAAATCTAAATTATAATAGTTCATTTTAAATAATAATATATATTGTTTTTTTGATTAAGATAATTTTTCATTAATCCATTTACATTCATTATCTTTTTTTGTTACATGATAATAACTTACCATTTGATCATCATTATTCCATTGTTCTATCATTGTTTTAAGTATAAAAATTCTACATTGATGTCTAAAAAAATTAGGAACTTCAATCACATCTGAACGAGTAATATCTGTATATATGTTTTCAAACTGTGTCCAATCTGAATCTGTTATTTCAAAGTAAACCATACTTATATATAAATAATTTCTTTAAGTGTTTTTTACAATTAAATATTTTTATCTTTCATATTCATTCTCATATTCGTCTTCTAAATCTTCATCTTCATCTTCAAAATCCTCTTTTTCATTTTCTCGTTCTAAATGATCTAACGCATAAATTATTAATTGTTCCTGAGATGTTATTTTTTGAAATATTAAACATTCATCCATTTTAAATGTATAATGACGATGCATAAAATTTTTACATTTAATAATAACACCATTATCCGTTATTTTGATATCACATATCATACCGCAATAATGAAGAGGCAGATAATTTGGGTCTGTAATTGGTATCCATCTAATGAACCCTCCATATTTTATATCATTTATTTCATCAACATATCGATATCCTTTCAGTTTTTTTAAATAATTTAATGTTGTGGGTTTATCAAGATGTAATTCTTTTATTATATTTAAATTCATCTCTAGTATTTTTTTACTTGTTAGATTAATTATTCCTTCATTATTTTCATTATCTAAAGCGTACATTAATTTATTTACATCCATACCAATTATATTATAAAATATAATATTTTAAAGTTTATTTTTTATATAATATTTATTAATTACCAATTTCCGCCAAATGCTGAACCAAAAGCGCCAAATCCTCCATTAGCTGCTTCCGGTTCAAAACTTTCCATTACTTGTGCTGATCCTTGTGGATGTTGATCATAACTTGGCATTTGTTGTGTTTGAGGCGAAGGAAGAGAACTAATTGATGTTGAACCCATTGTTCTCATTGTTTCCATTGATTGATTTTGAGAAATGGGTTGTGATACCTTTACATTTCCATTTTTACCTTTCTTTGTATCTTTGGGACCTTCCCATAATTCTTCGAGACGATCAACTAATATAGATATTTTTTCGCCTAATTTGGTTTGAAGACTTGTTATGATAACTAACATAGGAATAATAGGACCAATAATATTCCAAACAGGATATTTTTCTCCGCTATATGTTGGAATATATGTTAGTATTCTGTGAATAATAAAAATGCCTAAAAACATAAAAATAACTTGCGCTAAAACTTCTGATAAAATTTCGATTGATTTTTTTTCATCATCTGCTTCGGGAACATACTTTTGCATTATTTTATTTAAAATGATAATTGGAACTAATGCTAAAACAGCGTATTGAATTATATTTAATATTTCTGTTTTTGATTCTTCATCAAAGTTAAATACATGTTTGAAAAATCCTGGTTTACCACCTGTTAATGATTTATTTAATTCTTCGTCCATATGTTTTATATTTAGAAATTAATATTCTTTTTTTATTAAAAGTATAAAATATATTAAACATAATGTTTTATAATTAGATATGGATAATACTCAATCTTCTAAAGTATCAGACGCTATATTTAATAATCTACTAAAATATTCGCACGAAGAATATCAGTATTTACATTTATTGGAAAATATACTTAATAATGGATTTTGGGAACAAGGTCGTAACGGGAAAACGAAAGGTATTTTTGGACAATCAATGCGTTTCTCTCTAAAGGATGGAAAAATACCTATTTTAACAACTAAAAAAACTGCTTGGAAAACTTGTTTAAAAGAATTATTATGGTTTATTCGCGGCGAAACAGATAATAAAATATTAAAAGAACAAGGAGTACATATTTGGGATGCGAACGGGTCAAGAGAGTTTTTAGATTCAAGATGTCTTACAGATTATGAAGAAGATGAACTTGGACCTATTTATGGTCGACAATGGAGATATTTTAATGCGGATTGTGAAATCAATGGTAAAAGGGTTGAAGGTTCAAACGGGGTAGATCAACTTCAACAAATAATTAACGCATTGAAAGATCCTATTCAGCGCACCAGTCGTCGTCTTGTTATGTCTGCTTGGAACCCTTGCCAAATTCAATATATGGCTCTTCCACCCTGTCATGTACTTTGTCAATTTAACGTACATGATGGTAATAAATTAAGTTGTTCTCTTTACCAAAGAAGCGCTGACGAATTTTTAGGTCAACCAATAAATATTGCGTCATACAGTTTTTTTACACATTTACTAGCAAATCATTGTGGTTTAGAAGCGTATGAATTTGTATATTTTGTGGGAAATTGTCATATATATGAAAATGCAATTGATGCTTGTAAATTACAAATTACAAGAGAACCTTTTGAATTTCCAACAGTTTCAATAAAAAAAGTA
>Ga0222713_10000376_pt1 | contig 49879 bp, 42 predicted proteins | sample C33_649DmetaG_FD_165061 | JGI IMG/M metagenome (GOLD analysis project Ga0222713, IMG submission 165061) | Estuarine water microbial communities from San Francisco Bay, California, United States - C33_649D | ecosystem: Environmental > Aquatic > Marine > Unclassified | place: USA: California...
GTTCACATGGATCTCGTAGTGGAGATGCGGGGAGGTGGTGAGCCCACTGTTCCCGACGGCGGCGATGAGTTGGCCACGCGTCACGCGCTGGCCCCGTCGCACGCTGAGGCTCGCGCAGTGCGCGAAGCGGGTGCGGATCCCATGCCCATGATCGATCTCGATGGTACGTCCGAAGCCGCTGTCCCACCCCGAGTAGACCACCACCCCGGCGGCCGGCGCGACGATCGGGGTGCCGATCTCCGCGGTGAGATCGATCCCATTGTGTGGGCGGTTCTCGTGCAGGATGGGGTGGAAGCGGCTCTTGGCGAACTCGCTCGAGAGCCACCCCGAGGTCGGCATGATGCTCGGGAGCGCCTTCACGCGCTCCGATTGGAGCTTGAGGGTATCGGTGACCTCGTCGAAGCCCCGTGCGAGCGCGGTCGCGCGCTCCATCAGGCGGTCGAGGCTCGGACGCGCGCTCCAGCCGAGCCGCCCGAGGAAGGGGCGCCGTCGGTCGCCCGACCCACTCGCGACGGTGCCGCCTAAGGTCGCGTTGAGGGCGGGGGCGTCGTCGGTGAGGGCGAGCTCCTCGCCAGTGGCCTCGATGGTCGACTCCGCCGGGGAGAGACCCGCGAGGACCCGCATCTCCCCCTCGCGCTTGGCGAGCGCACTCACCGTGTCCTCGAGGGCGAGGAAGCGCTGGTCGGCAGCGGCGAGTTCGCGCCGGAGTTCCGCGTTCTCGGCGGCGACCATGCGAGCCCCCGGTGTCCCCCACGGGGTGATCAGGAGGGAGGCCGCCGCGAGCACCGCGAGGGCGGCGGTCGCCACGCCGCCGACGAGCCACCGCATGCGGCGACGCGAGAGCCAGAGCTCGCGCGTGCGTCCCCCCTCGGGGGGCATGATGACGATGGTCCAGCGCCGACGGTCCATCCCTCAAGCTACCGACCCCACCCCCCTCCGGTTCCCAAAGGGACCCCGAATCGGTCCGGCTCGGTCAGGGGGCGGTGGTCGGCTCGGGGCGGGGGAAGAGCCCCTCCCCCTTGGTCACCCGCCACCCGGTGCAGTCCAGCGCGTCGGCGGTGGCGAAGGCGGTCGCTGCGGCGGTCCCAGGGCCCCCCAAGGCCGTCCAGAGGGCCTCGGCCTTCCCCGGCATGAACGGGGCGAGGTAGACCGCCTGGCGGGCCAGCTGGCGCACGAGGGAGGCCAGCACGCGCTCGAGCTCGGGGCGGTTCGCCGGGTCCTTGGCGAGGACCCAGGGCTTGGCGTCCTGGATCGCCTGGTTGGCGCGGCCGATCGTGCGGACGATCGCGGCGAGCGCCTCGTGGAGCGGGTAGCCATTCGAACCGTCGAGCGCCGCGCGGGCCTCGGCGTAGTCGGCGAGGTCGGCCGCGTCCTCCGCGGTCCGCGCGCCAGCGGGCACGACGCCGTCACAGTACTTCTCGACCATCGCGGTGGTGCGGCTCGCGAGGTTGCCGAGTCCGTTGGCGAGCTCGGCGGTGTAGACCGCCTCGAAGCGCTCCCAGGAGAAGGCGCCGTCCCCATCGAAGGGGATGTCGCGGAGCAGGTAGTAACGGAAGGCATCGGGGCCGAGGCGCGCGATCGCCTCGCTGAGCTCGAGCTTCACCCCGGCCGATTTGGAGAAGCGCTCCCCGCCGAGCGTGATGAAGCCGTGCGCCCAGACCTGCGCGGGGAGGGGGAGCCCAGCGGCCATCAGCATCGCGGGCCAGATCACCGTGTGGAAGCGGGTGATGTCCTTCCCCACCACATGCACGGACGCGGGCCAGGGCGCACGCGAGCCCGGGAAGAACTGTGCGGTCCAGTAGTTGGGGAGCGCGTCGAACCAGACATAGGTGGTCTGCGTCTCGCCCGTGGAGATCGGCCGTGGGAAGGGGACGCCCCAGGCGATGCGGGCGCGACTCGCGGAGATGTCCTCGAGCCCCTGTTCCAAGAGCGAGAGGATCTCGTTGCGGCGATGCGCGGGCTGCAGGAACTCGGGGTGCGCGGCGAAGTGGGCCTTGAGGCGCTCGGTGTAGGCCGAGAGCCGGAAGAACCAGTTGCGCTCGGTCACCGCCTCGAGCGTGCGCGTCGGGTGCAGCGCGCACCGCCCCTCGTGGAGATCCGCGGCCTGCTTGAAGCTCTCGCACCCGACGCAGTACTCCCCCGTGTACGAGCGCTCGTAGAAGGCGTCGGGGGTCTCGGCGAAGATCCGCTCGAGCAACGCGGTGACGGCGGCGTGATGCGCGGCGTGCGAGGTGCGCATGAACTGGTCGTGCGAGATCCCGAGCGTCGCCCACATCGCGGTGAAGCGCTCGGCGACGCCGTCGACGAACTGTTGCGGTGCGACGCCCGCGGCCTCGGCGGTCTGCGCGACCTTCTGCCCATGCTCGTCCATCCCGATGAGGAACCAGACGTCGTCCCCGAGCTGGCGGTGGGCACGGGCGATCGCGTCGGCGCCGATCTTCTCCAAGGCGTGGCCGAGGTGGGGATCGCCGTTCGCATAGTCGATGGCGCAGGTGATGAAGAACGAGGACATCGCGTCGGTCAGGTGGAAGGGGCGTCGCCGCCGGCCGCACCACCAGTGCTGCCATCGCCCCGTCCACGACGGCCACCGCGGCGACCGCGGCGGCGCTTGGGACGACGCGGGTCATCGCCCGACTCGGGGGGCGTGCGCTCTGGTGTCGGCGGGGCGGGGGCGGCGGGACGCTCGGCGGGGCGCGGACGCTCCGGCGCGCGGGGACGCTCGGGAGTTCGCGGGCGCTCCGGCGTGCGAGGACGCTCGTGCGAGCGCTCCCGCGGTGTGGCGCGCGCGAGTGACACGACCGGGAGGCGCTCCTCCTCGTGGTCCTCCCCCTCGTGGTCGTGCTCGGTCGCCTCGTCGGGCTCCGGCATCGGCCCTTCGCCGAGCTCATGCCGGAGCAACGCGAGCGCGATGGTGCGGTATTCCCCGGCGACGGTGCGGAGCGTCACACGCTCGCGGAAGATGTCGTTCGAGATGACCTTCTCCTCACCGACCGCGGTGGTGAGGAGCTTCCCCTCCTTGGGGAAGCGCTTGCGCTGCTGCACGTAGAACTCGTGCTCGTAGCGCAGGCAGCACATGAGGCGGCCGCAGGTGCCGGAGATCTGCCCGGGGTTGAGCGTCGAGAGGCGCTGATCCTTCGCGGCGCTCGACTTCACGGGATTGAGCTGGGGGAGCCAGGTGCTCGAGCAGAAGGGGCGACCGCAGCGGCCCACGCCATCGAGGCGCTTGGCCTCGTCGCGCACCCCGATATGCCACATGTACACCCGGGTCGAGAAGCGCCGCTCCATCTTCCGCACCAGATCGCGGAAGTCGACGCGCTCCTCAGCGGTGAAGTAGATGGTGAGCCGCCGTCGATCCCACTGCCATTCGGTGTCGGAGACCTTCATCTCGAGCTTCAGCTCTCGCACGAGCTCGATCGCGGCGCGGCGCACCGCGTCCTCGTCGGCGCGGAGCCGGACCGCGGTGTCGATCTCCTTCGAGGTGGCGAGCCGAACGATCGTGGGTAGGGTCTCGGGGGAGGCCTTGCCGTGCGTGGTCCCTGCCTTCCGCTTCTCCGCGAGTTCACCGGTGCTGTGCACGCGCGCGAAGTCCTCACCGCGCTCCACCTGCACGATCACCGGGGTGCGTGGCGCCGGGGCCGTCTCTCCCGACCAGGAGTAGAAGGCCCGACGATTCCCCTTGAACTCGACCTCGACCAGATGGGTCGCCACCGCCACCGTCACGTCGTGAAGCTCCCCATGCGGAGGTACTTCTCGCGGCGCTTGCGGACGAGCTTGTCGGGCTTGAGCCGCTTGAGCTCGTCGAGGTGCCGGAGGATCACATCGTGGACGGCCTTCGCCGTGGCCTCGTGGTCGGCGTGGGCGGCGCCCGAGGGCTCGGGGATCACCTCGTCGATCACCTTGAGCGCCAGGAGCTCAGGGGAGGTGATGCGGAGCGAGCTCGCGGCCTTCTCGCGCATCTCGGGGCTCTTCCCATCCTTCCAGAGGATCGCCGCGCACCCTTCCACGGTGATCACCGAGTAGACGGAGTGCTCGAGCATCAGCACGCGGTCGGCGACGCCCAAGGCGAGCGCGCCCCCGGAGCCCCCCTCACCGATCACCGTGGCGATGATCGGGACGGTGAGCTGGCTCATCTCGAGGAGGTTCCGCGCGATCGCCTCCGACTGGCCACGCTCCTCGGCGCCGAGTCCGGCCCAGGCCCCCGGCGTATCGATGAAGGTGAGGACGGGGACCTGGAACTTCTCCGCGAGCTTGAGGAGGCGGAGCGCCTTGCGATACCCCTCGGGGTGCGGCATCCCGAAGTTGCGATGGATGTTCTCCTTGGTATCGCGCCCGCGTTGCTGCCCGATGATCATCACCGTGTCACCGTCGAGTCGCGCCCACCCACCGACGATCGACGGGTCATCGCGGAAGGCGCGGTCGCCGTGCAGCTCGATGAAGTCGCTGAAGGCGAGGCGGATGTAATCGAGGGTGAAGGGACGGCGCGACGAGCGGGCCACCTGCACGCGCTGGAGCGGGGTGAGGTTCTTATAGGTATCGCGACGGAGCTCGGCGAGCCGCTCCTGGAGCGGCGCGATCTCCGCGGAGAGATCGAGCTTCTGTGCCTCCGCCTTCTCGCGGAGCTCCTGGATCTGGCGCTCCAACTCGGCGATCGGCTTCTCGAACTCGAGCAGCGAGGTTCCCACGGTCAGCCTCCACGGACGAGGCGCACCCGCTCGTCCCCGAGCAGTGCGCGAAGTTCTCCCAGCGCGGGGCCGGCGGCGGCCACCTTGAGGGAGGTCGAACGGAGTCGCGCCGGGAGCCCGTCGCGACCTTTCCAACGTAGCTCCAGCGGCGCCGACCCGGGATGGGCCTCCGCCACCGCGCGGACATCGCGGACCACGTCGGCGGGGAGCCCCGCCTCGGCATCGAGCTCCAAGGCGATGGCGAACTGCCCCGTGGCCCGCAGCTCGGCCAAGCGGGTGAATTTCTCGACGATGAAGGTCGGGTTCTCGGCATCCTGGTCGCGACGTGAGTAGCCGCCGGTGATCAGGACGGGGACATCGACCTGCACGCGATCGCCGATCGCGGCCCACGCCTCAGGGAAGACCAGCAATTCAGCGGAGCCAGCGAAGTCCTCCACGGTGAGGCGCGCGAACTCGTTCCCCGACTTCTTGCTCACCTGCCGCTTGATCGCGGTGATCACGCCGGCCAGGGTGATCGCCTCCGAGGTCCAGCTCCCGAGCTGCGCGACGGTGTGCGACGCGAGCAGCTCGCACTCGGCGCGGAACGGCGCGAGCGGATGCCCGGAGATGTAGAAGCCAAGAATCGCCTTCTCCTGCGTGAGGCGCGCCGACTCCGAGAGGGGGGGGATGTTGGGGAGGACGGGGAGCAACGGCGCCTTGGAGGCGCCATCGGCCGGGGCATCGGCCACGTCGCCGAAGAGCGACCCCTGCCCGGTGGCGATCTCCGCCTGCGCGAGCGAGGCTGATTGGATCGCCCCGTCGAGCGCGGCGATGTACTGCGCGCGGTGTCCGCCGAGCCCGTCGAGGGCGCCGGCGTGGATCAGCGCCTCGAGGACGCGCTTGTTGCAGGTGCGGAGATCGATCCGTTCGCAGAGGTCGTAGAGCGAGGTGAAGGGCTGGGTCGCGCGCGCCGCGAGGATCGACTCCACCGCGGAGTGTCCCACGTTCCGGATGGCGCCCAAGCCGAAGCGGATCCGCGTGTCGCCGATGACGGTGAACTTCCATCCCGACTCGTTCACGTCGGGGGGGAGGATCTCGAGCCCGAGGTCACGCGCCTCGTTGATGTACTTCACCACCGCGTCGGTGTCGCCGATGCAGGCGGAGAGGACCGCCGCCATGAACTCCGGCGCGTAGTGCGCCTTGAGGTAGGCGGTGTGGTACGAGAGGATCGAGTAGGCGACCGAGTGCGACTTGTTGAAGCCGTAGCGGCCGAAGGTCTCGATCTGCCCCGCGATGTCGTCGATCACCTTGGGCGGGAAGCCGTTGGCGACCGCCTTCTCCGTGAACGTGCCGAGTTCCTGTTTGATGAGCTCGGCGTCCTTCTTGCCGACCGCCTTGCGGAGCACGTCGGCTTCGGCGAGGGAGATCCCCGCGAGCCGCTGCGCGATCCGCATCACCTGCTCCTGATAGGTGATGACGCCGTAGGTGGGGGCGAGGATCTCCTCGAGCTCGGGGAGCTGGTACGCGACCGGCTCCTCCCCCCGCTTGCGGCGCTGATAGACCTTATGCATCCCCGCGTCGAGCGGACCGGGCCGCATCAGCGCGTTGGAGGCGACGAGGTCGTCGAACCGGTCGGCGCGCATCGCGCGCACCATGTCGGTGGCGAGCGGGGATTCGAACTGGAAGACGCCGGCGGTGCGCCCCGCGCGGAGCATCCGGTAGGTGGGCTCGTCGTCGAGCGGGAGGGCGTCGAGGTCGATCGTGACCCCGCGCCGCCGCTGGATCTCCGCGACCGCGTCGGTGAGGATCGTGAGCGTGGTGAGGCCCAGGAAGTCCATCTTGAGCATCCCGGCCTTCTCGAGCGCGACCATGTCGTACTGCGTGACGACGACGCGCTCCTCGCTCCCCCCCCCGCTCCCCTTGGACTCCGCGGTGCAGACGGGGACGTAGTCGTCGAGGGGGCCCGGGGCGATGACGATCCCCGCCGCGTGCACGCCGGCGTGCCGCGAGAGCCCTTCGAGGGAGATCGCGAAGTCGAAGAGCTGGGCGTGCCGCTCATCCTGCGCGTAGAGCTTCCGGACCTCGGGGACCTTCTCGATCGCCTCGGCCACGGTGAGCGAGAAGTTCGGCTGGTTCGGGATCAGCTTCGCGATCGCGTCGGTCTCGCCAGGAGTGAAGCCGAGCACACGCCCCACGTCCTTGATGCAGGCACGCGACTTGAGCGTCCCGAAGGTGATGATCTGCCCGACCGACTCACGGCCGTATTTCTCGCGCACGTACTCGATCACCTCGCCGCGCCGCTCCTCGCAGAAGTCGACGTCGATGTCGGGCATCGAGACGCGCTCGGGATTCAAAAAGCGCTCGAAGAGGAGGTCGAACTTGAGCGGGCAGACGTTGGTGATCCCGGTGGCGTAGGCCACGAGGGAGCCCGCGGCCGATCCGCGCCCCGGTCCCACGGGGATCCCACGGTCGCGCGCCGCCTGGATGAAATCGGCGGTGATCAGGAAGTAGCCGGCATAGCCGGTCGTGGTGATCACGCCGAGCTCGTAATCGAGCCGCTCCTTCACCTCGGCGGGGAGGGGGGTGCCGTACCGCCGCTTGGCCCCGGCGGTCGCCAGCTTCACCAACAGGTCGTTCTCGCTTTTGACCCCCTTCGGGAGGGGGAAGGCGGGGACGAAGTACTTCTTGTCGAAGACGACGTTCACCTGGTCCGCGATCGCGACCGTCTGCTCGAGGACGTCGGGACGGTCGGGGAAGTGGGCGCGCACCTCGTCGGCACTCTTGAAGAAGAGGCCGTTGTCGTAGCGCATCCGGTCGGCGTCGAGCCGGTCCTTCTTGAGCCCGATGCAGAGGAGGACGTCGTGCGCGTCGTGATCCTCGGCCGTGAGGAAGTGCGCGTCGTTGGTGGCGAGGACGGGGAGGCCGAGGTCCTTGCCGAGGCGGAAGATCTCCGCGTTGAGGCGGCGTTGGTCGCCGGCCTCATGCGCCTGCACCTCGAGGTAATAGCGGTCCTTGAAGACCTCGGCGTACCAGGCGGCGACCGCCTTGGCCTCGTCGTAGTGGTCCTCGAGGAGGTGGCGTGCGACCTCCCCCGCCATGCAGGCGCTCGAGACGATCAGCCCTTCGTGGTGCCGCGCCAGGAGCTCGCGGTCGACGCGTGGCTTCCCGTAGAACCCCTCGGTGTAGGCGAGGGAGGAGAGCTTCACGAGGTTGCGGTAGCCGGTCAGGTCACGGGCGAGGAGGACGAGGTGGTAGTAGTTCTTCTCCCCCTGCTGGGCGCGCGTCTTCTGTCGGCGGTCCCCGGGGGCCACGTAGGCCTCCATCCCGAGGATCGGCTTGATCCCCGCCTTCTTGGCCTGCTCCTGGAACGCCCAGGCGGCGTGCAGGTTGCCATGGTCCGTGATCGCGAGGGCGGGCTGCTCGAACTCCTTCGCCCGGGCGATCAGGTCATCGATCCGGTTCGCCCCGTCCAGCAGGGAGTACTCGGAGTGGCAGTGCAGGTGCACGAAGGACATGGGAGACGAAGGATAGCGCCTCAGGGGTCCCCTCGCGATCTTCCACTCTATGGTTGTGGTATCGGGGGGGTGGCGACGGTGGCGGTGGGGACGGATCCTCCTCGGGGGGCTCGGCGGGGCCCTCCTCGTGGGGGCGGTCACCCCCTTGGGGTGGTTCGTGATCCGGGCGGGGTGGGAGGAGGCCCGGATCCTCTGGCGGCGGGAGCCGATCGAGGCGCTGGTCGCCGAACCCTCGGTGGACGCGGCCACGCGGGGGAAGCTCCGGTTGGTGCTCGAGGCCCGGGCCTTCGCGGCGCTCCGTCTGGGGCTCCCCACCGATGGGGCCTTCACCCAGTACGCCGATATCGGGCGCGACACCCTGGTCTTGGTGCTCTCCGCCGCCGAGCGGGATCGGCTCGTCCCGATGACCTGGTGGTTCCCCATCGTCGGGACCGTCCCATACAAGGGATTCTTTCGCTGGGATGAGGCGACGCGCACCGAGGCGGGACTCCGGGCGGCGGGCCTGGACACCTATCTGCGACCGGCGCCGGCGTTCAGTACGCTCGGGTGGTTCGAGGACCCGGTGCTCAACACCACGTTGCAGGGCGATTCGGCGTCGATCGTGGAGACGGTGATCCACGAGCTGACCCATGCGCGGTATTTCCCGAGGGACGCGGTGCCGTTCAACGAGTCGTTCGCGAACTTCGTCGGGGCGCGTGGGGCGGAGCAGTTCTTCCGTGCGCGGGGCGATGCGGTGAACGCTGACCGCGTGGCGGCGCGCTGGGCGGATGAGCGACGGCTCGCGGAGTTCTGGCGGCGGCTCTACGGGGCGATCGACTCCGCCTTCGCGTCGGAGCCGGGGGAGGCACGGCGTGATCGGCGGCTGGCGCTCCGGGATTCACTCTACGGCGTGGCGCGGCGGGAGCTCGTCGACTCGGTGGCGCCGCTCTTTCAGGCGATCGACCCGCGCTATGCCGAGCGGGTGCGATTGGACAATGCCGCGCTGATCGCACGGCGGATCTATCTCACCGACCTCGAGGGGTTCGAGGGGGCGTATGCCCAGGCGGGGCAGGATCTGGAGCGGGCCATGGCGGCGATCATCCGGCGGCACGCCGCGGGGCGGCGGTAGCGGCGCAGTCGCTGGGCGGGCGCGCCTCATTGCGATCTGGCTTAGGGATGCGCTTCCGGGGCGTTCTAGCCCGAGCGCTTGGCCGGTGCCATGTTCCCGGGGCCCGTTCCACCTCAGGAGATTCCCGCATGCGTCGATTCGTCCTTGCCTTCGCCGCCCTGTTCACCGTGGGAGCGCCATCGCTCCTCATGGCCCAGCGCGATTCCGTCCTCACCGTCGCTTCCTATCTCGACCTCGAGACGGTGAGCGACCCCCAGCTCTCCCCCGACGGGAAGCAGATCATCTACACGCGCCGCTTCGTGAACACGCGCGAGGATCGGTGGGAGACGGCGCTCTGGATCATGGACGCCGATGGCGGCCGGCAGCGCTTCCTCACGAGGGGGAGCGGTCCCCGCTGGTCCCCCGATGGGACCCGGATCCTCTATCTCGCCGCCGGGGAACCGGCGGGCACGCAGCTCTTCGTGCGATGGATGGACGCCGAGGGGGCGACGAGTCAGGTGACGCGCCTCGACGAGGCGCCGAAGGATCCCAAGTGGAGTCCTGATGGGAAGTCGATCGTCTTCGGACGCTTCGTCGCGACGCCCTCGCGCTGGTCGATCCCGTTGCCCGCCGCACCGGCCGGCGCGCGCTGGGACGAGGGACCGCGGGTGATCGAGGATCTGCACTACCGCCAGGATTACGCGGGCTTCATGCGTCGCGGCTTCGTCCATCTCTTCACCGTCCCCGCCGAGGGTGGGAGTGCGCGTCAGCTCACCTTCGGGAACTGGAACGTGGGGTCGCGCTTCGATGGGCTCGAGGCGGCGGTGAACTTCGACTTCACGCCTGACGGTCGTACGATCGTCTTCGACGGCTGGAAGGGCGATTGGGACGCGGTCTATCGGCGCTCGCACCTCTACGCGCTCGACGTGGCGAGTGGCGCGGTGCGGCAGGTGACGCGGACCGAGGGGAACTGGACGAGCCCCACCGTCTCCCCCGATGGCCGACTCGTCGCCTTCCTTGGCTACCCCGAGGCTCCGGACACCTATTCGCAGCCCGATCTGCAGGTGGCGCAGCTCGATGGGAGCAATCAGCGCAACCTGAGCCGCGTGCTCGACCGGCTCGTGAGTGACCTACGCTGGTCACCGGACAACAGCGGGATCTTCGCGAGCTATACGAATCATGGGACGACCAATGTCCGGTTCTTCCCGCTCACGGGGGCCTCGCGAGAGGTCACCACGGGGCAGCATCTCCTCGGGCTCTCGTCGATGGCGGGAGGGCGTGATGGGTTCGGCGTCGGGGTACGATCGGCGCCCGATGCGCCCTCGGATGTGGTGCGCTTCTCGCTGCGCGGGGGGATGCCGGTGCAGCAGCTCACGCGCGTGAACGACGATCTCCTCGCGGGCCGGACGCTCGGGGCGCAGGAGGAGCTCTGGTTCACCTCGAAGGATGGGACCAGGGTGCAGGGGTGGATGGTGAAGCCGCCGTTCTACGATCCCGCCAAGCGCTACCCGATGATCCTCGAGATCCATGGCGGCCCCTTCGCCGATTACTACGCGCGCTTCAACTTCGATTATCAGGCGTGGGCGGCGCTGGGCTACGTGGTGCTCTACACGAATCCGCGCGGCTCGACGAGCTACGGGGAGGCCTTCGCGCGTGGGATCAACTTCCGGTACCCCGGTGTCGATCATGAGGACCTGATGGCGGGGGTCGATGCGGTGATCAAGACGGCGTCGATCGATACCGATCGCCTCTATGTGGGTGGCTGCTCGGGTGGTGGTGTGCTCTCCAGCTGGGCGATCGGGCACACCGATCGCTTCGCCGCCGCCGCGGTGCGGTGCCCGGTGATCAACTGGATGAGCATGTTCGGCCAGACCGACATCCCCTTCTTCACGATGAGCTTCTTCAAGCAGCCCTTCTGGGAGGATCCGTCGCGGTGGCTTGAGCAGTCCTCGATGATGCATGTGGGGAAGGTCACCACGCCGACCCTGCTCATGACGGGGGAGGCCGATCTCCGCACCCCGATCGCGCAGACGGAGGAGTACTACGCCGCGCTCAAGTACCGTGGCGTGCCGGCCAAGATGCTCCGCTTCCCGGGGCAGTTCCACGGGACGGGGACACGGCCGTCGAACGCGATGCGCACGATCCTCTACATGCACGACTGGTACGACCAGTGGGCGCGCAGTGGCGGGAAGGCGCAGTCGCGCCGGACCAAGTGACGCCCGCGCCGTGAGGCGCGGGGCCTGACCTAGACGGTCAGGTGATCGACGGAGCGGGGGAAGCGCTGGAAGACCTCCCCCCACGCGGCGATCACCGACTCGCGTACCAGACGAGGCAGGGCGGGGGGGATCGCATCGGCGGTTCCCCCCGCCCTGCGTTCCATCTCCGCCGCCACCGAGGTCATCTCCACATCGGCGATCCCGCAGGGGACCATGAGGTCGAAGTACGAGAGGTCGGTGGTCACATTGAGCGCGAACCCATGCCAGGTGACCCACTGCCGCGCATGCACGCCGATGCTCGCGAGCTTCCGCCCATTGGTCCAGATCCCGGTCTTCCCTGCGATCCGCTCCGCGACGATTCCGAACGGTACGACCGCGCGGATCAACACCTCCTCCACCTGCCGCAGATACCAGTGCAGGTCCTGCGTATGCTCGGTGAGATCGACGATCGGGTAGCCGACGAGCTGACCCGGACCATGGAAGGTGACGTCGCCGCCTCGCTCGACCTCGAAGAGCTCCACGCCGCGAGCGGCGAGGAGCTCGGGCGACACGAGGAGATGCTCCTGCTTCGATGACCGCCCGAGGGTGATCACCGGCGGATGCTCCACGAGAAGGAGGACGTCATGCGGGATCGCCTTGCTGATCCGCTGCGCCGCTACCTCCCGCTGGAACGACAAGGCCTCCGCATAGCTGCGGAGGCCGAGGTCGTGCACCAGGAAGTCGGTCACTGCAGTGATGCTGCGCGCTTACGCGTGCAGCATCTTCCCCATCGAGTCGAGCACCGCCTCGGCGATCGCCTCGCTCAAGGTCGGGTGCGCGTGGATCGCGAGGTCGATCTCCTCCACCGTGTACTCGTTCTCACGGGCGACGGCGAACTCGTGGATCATCTCGGTGGCATGCGCCCCGATGATGTGCGCGCCGAGGATCTCGCCGTGCTTCTCGTCCCGGATGACCTTCACGAAGCCCTCGGTCTCCCCGCTGGTGCGCGCGCGGCCGTTCGCCGAGAAGGGGAACTTCCCGACCTTGTACGTGAGCCCCTTCTCCTTGCACTGCCCCTCGGTGAGGCCGATGCTCGCGACCTCGGGGTGGCAGTAGGTGGCGTTGGGGATGTTCCCGTAGTTCACCGGATGGTGCGTGTGCCCGGCGAGGATGTCAGCGACCACATGCCCCTCCCGCGAGCCCTTGTGCGCGAGCATCGGCGGGCCAGCCACATCGCCGATCGCGTAGATCCCCTTGACCGAGGTCTCGAAGCGCTCGTTGATCCTGATGAAGCCGCGCTCGGTGGTCTGCACCCCGGCCTCCTTGAGGCCGATCTGTTCGATGTTCGGCGCACGCCCGGCGGCGACCAAGACCTTGTCGAAGGTCAGTTCCTTCTTCTCGCCATTCACCTCCACGGGGATCGTGACGTTGGCCTTCCCCTTCTTGATCGTGCCGAGCTTGGCGCCGGTGAGCACCTCGATCCCACGCTTCTTGAACGACTTCCCGAGTTCCACCGAGCAGTCCTCGTCCTCGACGGGGAGGATCCGCGGCATCACCTCGAGGAGCGTCACCTTGGAGCCGAAGGCGTGGAAGACATCGGCGAACTCGCACCCGACGGCGCCGGCGCCGATCACCGCGAGGGTGGCGGGGGCCGTATCGAGAGTCAGCGCCTCATCCGACGAGAGGACGAGCGACTTGTCGAGTTCGAGCCCGATCTGCGGGAGTCCCTTCACACGCGAGCCGGTCGCGATGACCACGCCCTTGGTCGCGGTGTGGGTCTCGACGGTGCCATCGGCGGCGGTGACCTTCACCGTCTTGTTCGCGCCGAGCACCCCCGTTCCCTTGAGCCAGGTGATCTTGTTCTTCTTGAAGAGGAACTCGACCCCCTTGGAGTTCTGGGCCGAGACCTGACGCGAACGCTTCATCGCGACGCCGTAATCGAGCGTCACCTTCTCCGCGGTCACGCCGAACTCCTTTCCCTTCGCGACCTTCTGCGCGATCGAGGCGGCCTCGAGGAGGGCCTTGGCGGGGATGCACCCCCAGAGGACGCAGGTGCCGCCGAGTCCTTCGCGCTCGACCACCGCGACTGACTGCCCGAGCTGGGCGGAGCGGAGGGCGCCGACGTAGCCGGCGGGGCCGCCGCCCAGGTAGATCACGTCATAGTTGGCCATGGTGAGACAGGTCTCAGGTAGGAGGTGTCAGAGGTCAGAACGACAGCAACAACGGGTTCTCGATCAGGCGGCGCAGGGTCTGCAGGAAGGCCGCGCCGACGGCGCCATCCACGGCGCGATGATCGCAGCTCATCGTGACGCGGAGGCGGGGCTGCGTGATGAAACCGCCGTCCGGACCGACGACGACCTTCTCCTCGATCGCCCCGATGGCGAGGATCCCGACCTCGGGGGGGTTGATGATCGCGGTGAACTGATCGATCTGCATCATCCCGAGGTTGGAGACGGAGAAGCTCGATCCCGTGAACTCCTCGGGCCTGAGCTTCCGCTCACGCGCCTTCTTCGCGAGGGACTTGGACTCGGCCGAGATCTCGCGGAGCCCCTTCTGGTCGGCGTCGAAGATCACGGGGACGATGAGCCCGTCGTCGGTGGCGACCGCCATCCCGAGGTGGACACCACCGAAGCGCCGGATCCGGTCGCCGAGCCAGTGCGCATTCACGTCAGGGTGCTGCGTCAGGGCGGTGGCGACCGCCTTCAGGATCACATCGTTGAACGAGACCTTGAAGGCCTCGCCGAGGGCGAGCGCCGCGGTGCGCATCTCGGCGACACGCGAGAGGTCGAACTCCGCGGTGAGATAGAAGGTCGGGATCGGCCCGATCGACTCGCTCAGGCGCTTGGCGATCGTCTTGCGGATCTGCGTGAGCGGGATGTCCTCGAACGCCTCACCGGTGCGGACGGGGGCGGCGGCACGAGCTGGCGCCGCCGGAGCAGAGGCCACGGGGCCACGCGCGAGCGCGGCCTCGATGTCGCGCTTCACGATGCGGCCACCGGGGCCGGAGCCCTGGACCGCCCCGAGACTCACGCCCGACTCATCGGCGAGACGCCGCGCGAGCGGGGAGACGAGGGCACGGCCGGCGGGGGCCGCAGGGGCAACAGGAGCCGGAGCCGCTGCACGCGGGGCAGGGGCCGCTGGCGCGCTCGGAGCGGCCGCCGCTGGGGCACTCGCCGCAGGTGCCGCGCTGGTCGCCCCGCTCGGTGCCGCACCGCTCGGTGCCGCACCGCCGAGCAGTGACGCGATATCCTCGTCCGCCGCCGCGATGATCCCCACGAGCGTCCCGACCGCCGCGGTGGTCCCCGCCGCGACGACCTGGGTGCGCAGCACGCCATCGCCGCGCGCCGTGAGCTCCATCACCGCCTTGTCGGTCTCCACCTCAGCCAAGACCTCGCCGCTCTTCACCGCATCGCCTTCCTGCTTGAGCCAGGTGACGAGGCGCCCTTCTTCCATCGTGGGGCTCAACGCCTCCATGAACACTTTGGTCGCCATGGGATTTCTCAGTCGAGGTACATGACCTTCCGGACCGCCGCGATCGTCTTCTGCAGATCGGGCTTGGCGAGCTTCTCGAGCCCCTTCGCGTACGGCATCGGCACGTCGGCCTGATGGACGCGGATCACCGGGGCATCGAGGTGATCGAAGCACTCGCGCTGGATGTAATCCACCACCTGCGCCCCGATCCCCGCGATCTCCCACCCCTCCTCGAGGACGACGGCGCGATTGGTCTTCTGCACCGAGGTGACGATCGCCTCGACATCCATCGGCCGGACGGTGCGCAGGTCGACGACGTCGACGCGGATCCCGTCCTTGGCGAGCTGATCGGCGGCGTTCATCGCGACGAGGACCATCTTCCCGTTCGTGATGATCGAGCAGTCGCTCCCCTCACGCTTGAGCTCGGCCTTGCCGATCGGCACGATGTAGTCGTGCTCGGGGACCTCGCCCTTGGTGTTGTAGAGCATCTCCCCTTCGAGGACGATCACCGGATTGTCGTCGCGGATCGCCGCCTTGAGGAGTCCCTTCGCGTCGTACGGCGTCCCTGGGGTCACGACCTTGAGCCCCGGGATGTGCGCGAGCCACGACTCGAAGGCCTGCGAGTGCTGCGCCGAGAGCTGGAGCGCCGCCCCGTTCGGACCACGGAAGACCATCGGCATCGGGTACTGGCCGCCCGACATGTAGAGCATCTTGGCGGCCGCATTCACCACCTGGTCGATCGCGAGCAGCGCGAAGTTCCAGGTCATGAATTCGATCACCGGGCGGAGGCCGACCATCGCGGCACCCACGCCGACGCCGGCGAAGCCGAGCTCGGTGATCGGGGTGTCGACGACGCGCATCTCGCCGAACTCATCGAGGAGGCCCTTCGAGACCTTATAGGCCCCGTTGTAGACGCCGACCTCCTCACCCATGAGGAAGACGCGGTCGTCGCGGGCCATCTCCTCGCGGAGGGCCTGATTGAGGGCTTCGCGGTAGGTGATGATCGCCATGATCAGCTCACCGTGTCCACGAGGACATCTTCATAGAGCGCCTCGGCCGAGGGTTCAGGGCTCGCATCGGCGAAGTCCCAGGCATCCTGGCAGAGCGCCTTGATCTCGCGCTCCATCTCCGCGACATCGGCCTCGGTGCAGTCGCCGGTCTCGAGCATCCGGGCCTTGAGCATCAAGACGGGGTCGCGCTTGAGCTGCTCATCGAGCTCCGCCTTGGTGCGATAGGTGCCGCTCACCGCGTCGGACATCGAGTGGCCCATGAAGCGATACGTGCGGATCTCGAGGAGCGCCGGCCGCGACTCCTTCCGGCAGATCCCGAGGGCGCGCTCCGTGGCCTCACGCACCGCGAAGACATCCTGACCATCGACGGGCTCGCCATGCATCCCCTGATACGCATCGGCGCGACGATCGAGGTCCTTGATCGCGGCCGCGCGCTCGACCGCGGTCCCCATCCCGTACTTGTTGTTCTCGATGATGAAGAGGCAGGGGAGCTTCCAGAGCGCCGCCATGTTGAGCGCCTCGTGGAAGGCGCCGGTGTTCACCACCGACTCGCCCATGAAGCAGACGATCACCTGATCACCCCCGCGATACTTGATCGCGAAGCCCACGCCGGCCGCGACCGGCACATGCCCACCGACGATCCCGTGGCCGCCGAGGAAGTTGAGGTTCCGATCGAAGAGGTGCATCGACCCCCCCTTCCCGCGCGAGCACCCATCGACGCGCCCGAAGAGCTCGGCCATGATCGCGCGCGGCGTCATCCCGCGCGCGAGCGCCTGCCCGTGGTCACGGTAGGTGGTGATCACATAGTCGTCGGGGCGGAGCATCGAGAGGACGCCGGTCGAGACCGCCTCCTGGCCGATGTAGAGGTGGCAGAAGCCACCGATCTTCCCGAGCGCGTACGCCTCGCCGACCTTCTCCTCGAAGCGGCGCTGGAGGAGCATCGAATGGAAGAGCTCGCGGCGCAGGGCCGGATCGCCGGGGAGCGTACGGCTCTCAGCGCGTTTCTTGGTGGCCATGATGGGGGGATGCGTTGGGGGGAAGCGAACTCAGGACTCGACGCCTGCCGCCTGCACCTGCTCCCAGGCGTGGTACGACGAGCGGACGAGCGGACCTGACTCGACATGCTTGAACCCCATCGTCATCCCCTGGTCGTAGAACAGGCGGAACTCGTCGGGGGTGACGTAGCGGTCGAGACGGATATGGTCGTCCGAGGGCCGGAGGTACTGGCCGAGGGTGAGGATGTCGACGTCGACCTCGCGCAGCTCGCGCATGGTCTGCAGCACCTCTTCATTGGTCTCGCCCATGCCGAGGATGATCCCCGTCTTGGTGGGGATGTCGGGGGCGAGGCGCTTGCTGAGCCGGAAGATCTCGAGCACGCGCTCATACCGGCCGCCGGGGCGCGCCTTCTTGTACAGGCGCGGGACGGTCTCGGTGTTGTGGTTGTAGATCTCGGGGCGCGCCTCGAGCACGGTGCGGATCGCGTCGGCATCCCCCTGGAAGTCAGGGACGAGGACCTCGACCGAGCAGCCGGGCACCGCCTCATGCACCTGGCGAATGGTCTCGGCGAAGGCCCAGGCCCCGAAGTCGGGGAGGTCGTCGCGGTCGACACTCGTGATGACGAGGTGGCGGAGGTTCATCTTCAGCGCCGCCTCGGCCACGCGGCTCGGCTCGGCGGGGTCGAACTTCGGGGGACGCCCATGGGCCACGGCACAGTAGGCGCAGTTCCGGGTGCAGACGTCGCCGAGGATCATGAAGGTCGCGGTGCCATGCTCCCAGCACTCGCCGACGTTGGGGCAGTGGGCCTCCTCGCAGACCGTATGGAGGTCGAGCTCCCGCATCAGCTTCTTGAGGCGCAGGTAGTTCTCGCCCCCGGGGGCCTTCACCTTGAGCCAGGAGGGCTTCCGCTCCGGGAGGGGCTCGGCGCGATGCCGACCCATGATCTGATAGAGGACCTCAGCCACGACTCACCTGCCGCTCGAAGGGGGGCGGAACCGCATGGTGGGGAGGATAGGGGGTGGAGAGAGGGAACGGGAGGGATGGTAACCGTCAAAATATACTTTTGATGGGTACCCATAATTTCCTCCCTCGATTGGTTCGCGGGGATCGGCCGGGGAGTCTGCTCGGGGGTGGCCGGCCCGGAGGTGGGGGGTGAAACCCCTCGGTCGATGGTATCGTAGGACTGGGTACGCTCCCACCACCCTCACCCGCCTATGCTCAAGACCGTCGTCGTCCTTGGCGTCCTCGCCCTCCTCGCCATCTTCGCCCTGAAGCTCCTCCTCGTGATGCTGGGCTTCGCGATCCCCGCGCTACTCCTCGGCTTCCTGATCTATGGGGTGCTGGTGGTCTTCGCGCCGGAGCGCGCGGAGCGTCTCAAGGCTCGGATCGCCGAGATCTGACCCGCGGGTCTGGCTCGGGTGCCGCGGCCGGCACCCGAGCCGAACGCCCCCGGACGCCCTGCTCGCTCAGCCGGCGTCGAGCGCCTCGGCGACCGCCCAGCCGAGGAGGGGGATCATCAGCTCGTGGTGCCCGGTGACCTCATAGCCGATTCCCCCGGCCAGCACCGGGCGCTGCACCACATTCATCCGCGGCCGATAGTGCCGCTGCATGTCGAAGTCGACCGTCGTGAACTCGATCGGGCGACCCGCCCCGAGGTTCCGCGCCACGGTGAGGGCCTTGAGGAAGACCTCGGGCATGATCACCGCGCTCCCCAGGTTGAGCACGACGCCCCCCTGATGGAGGTCGTCGCAGGCGGCGGCGAGACGGCGGAAGTCGCGATGGCTCGTGTCGCCGATCGCGGCGCCATCGGCGGCGGGGTGCTGATGGATGATCTCGGCGCCGAGCGCGGCATGCACCGTGACGGGGATCCACTGCCGATGCGCGGCGAGGATGATCGAGTGCTCGGGGTGCGCGAGTGACGGCGCCCCCTCGAGGGCGCGCGCGACCGACTCTCCCATCCCCCAGCCATGCTGCATCCCCTGCGTGAACGCCTCGTTGAGCCCACGCCCCGTCTCCTCCGCCATCCCGAAGGTGCCGTCCTTGAGCCCGGCGGCCACGTCCTCGGAGGTCCCACCGAAGCGGGCGATCTCGTAGTCGTGGATCGCGGCCGAGCCATTCATCGCGAGATGGGTGATCACCCCGCGCTGCATGAGGTCGACGAGGATCGGGCCGATCCCGGTCTTCACCACATGACCGCCGAGCATGACGATGACGCCCTTCTTGCGGCGCGCGGCGGAGACAATGGCCTCGACGATCGCGCGGAAGTCGTGCGCCTTGAGCGAGTCGGGGAGGGCGCGGAGGAAGGCGGCGAAGGAGCGATCGCTCCCCGGGGCGGTGGCGAACTCCTCGGCGCGCACCTTGTTGGGGCGCGTCGCGACCGGGATGGTGCGCACCTTGGAGAGATCCGCTTCGCGCGGCGGGCGACGGTCCTGGGTCATGGCGATGGTGTGCCTTGGATGGCGCCGGATCCATTCCGGCGGTAACTGCGCAGGAAGAGACTCAGGCTCCCCACCGACATCCGCGACTTCATCTGTACCATCATGCGGTCCTCGTCGTCGGTCATCCAGAGCTCGGCCTGCCCCCCTTCGGCGAAGATACCACGCGTCTTGATGATCGGTTGGATGACGATCGTGTTGAAGGTGCCGGCGGGGACCTGGATCCGCTCCCGCCGGAGCACGCGGATGATCACCGGGTTCCGGTCGGGCTTGAAGTAGCGATTGAACGAATAGGTGCGACCGACCTCGAGCGGGACGGTGCGGATGAAGTACAGGAACGAGCCATCATCGAGCGGGTCGCGCACCGAGGCGACCTCACGATTCTGCTTCCAGGTCTCCTGGAAGACGGCCCGCTCGGGGAAGATCTCGAAGACGCGTTCCCGCTCGCGTGAGCCCTGGTCCTGATCCTGGCGGAAGCGCAGCGAGTTGAGCGTGGTGACGTCCATCCAGCTCTCATACGCGTCGTTCACCTGATAGAAGAAGGTGCCGCCACGGATGTCGAAGCGGACGTGCCAGGCGTTGCGGTCGCGGATCGGTCGCACGCCCAGCACGGTGAGTCGCGCCGATCCGACCCTGATGGCGCCGAACTTCACGTCGTAGGTGAGCTGCTCACCGACCTCGAAGGGCACAGTGAGACGGCCGAGCTCGCTCCCCTGGGCCCCGAGCGGGGCGCGCCCCGACAGGAGGGCGATCACGAGGCCCACCGCGAGGCCGACGCCGCCGCGACGGCGCGCGGCGAGGCGGGGGATCACGCGACGGGTTGCGGGCGCGGGCGCCGACGGGCGGCCCACGCGGCGCGGGCGAGGGCCCAGGCGTCGGGCCAGGGGTCGCGGCGCGTCTCGCGCTCGCGGACGTCGAAGCGGGTGGCGACCGGCACCGCCTCGATCCGTCTGGCCTGCGCCGCCGCGGCCTGGAGCAGTTCGAGGTTCGCCTGCCACGGGGTCTCCGCGGTGGATGCGGGGCGATCGCCCCCCGCCTTGAGCATGTCGCGCACGACGGTGATGCGCAGCAGGCGGAAGGTCCCGAAGGGGTCCTGCACCCCAGGGACGGTGACCGCGGCGCGGATCGGCCAGAGCCGCGGGAGCCAGCGGACGAGGCCATGCAGCTTGCGGATCGACTCCGGCGCGGTCTCCGCCACCGTCCGCTCCGCGACCACCACGTCCGCCCCACCCTCGAAGCGCTTTACGAGCTCGGGGATCCCCTCGGGGAGATCGGTGAAATCCCCCTGCATGAGGAGGACCGCATCGCGCCGCGGATAGCGCGTGCGTTGCGAGGCCTCGCGGAGCAGGGCATCCACCGCGCGGGCATATCCGACGCGGGCCGAGCCGCCGAGCACCGTCATCGGCATGACCTTGGCGTAGGGCTCGAGCACCTCGCGCGTGGCGTCGGTGCTGGCGTCATCGTAGACCAGGACCTCGTACTCACGGGGATACTCCTGGAAGAGGGTACGGATCTTCCAGAGGAGTACCCCGATGGTGGGGCCCTCGTCGTGCGTGGGGATGCAGACGTACAGCATCCGTGAAAACTAGCGCCCCCCGCCCCTGAGATGGGGGCGGGGGGCGCGTATCGCAGGGACGAGAGTTACCTGACCCCGGCCATCATGCGGCGGATCGGGACGATCATCAGCCCGAGGATCAGCGTCGCCACGAAGAGGGCGATGGCGGTGCCGCTGAAGACCGCGGGGGTCTGCTCGAGCTTGGTCGGGTCCACATGGCCCCCGACGAGGCCGGCCACGAGGTTCCCGACGGAGGCGGCGAGGAACCAGATCCCCATCATCTGCCCCACGTAGCGCCGTGGGGCGAGGGTGGTCATCGAGGAGAGCCCGACAGGGCTCAGGCAGAGCTCGCCGACCGTCTGCAGCAGGTAGCTGAGGATCAACCACCACGGCGAGACGAGGACGGTGCCGTTGCTCGCGACGACGGCGTTCGCCGCGAAGACCATCAACAGGAAGCCGAGACCGGCGAAGCCGAGACCGAGGGCGAACTTGCTCGGGCTCGAGAGTTCGATCCCGCGCTTCGCCATCCCCACCCAGAGGGCCGCGAACACCGGCGCGAGGATGATGATGAACGCCGAGTTCACCGACTGGAACCAGGTCGCGGGCATCTCGAAGCCGAGGATGGTGCGATCGGTGAAGTCGTTGGCGAAGAGCTGGAGCGAGGTCGGAGCCTGTTCGAAGGCGGCCCAGAAGATCGCGGCGAAGACGAAGAGGACGAAGATCACCGCGACGCGCTTCTTCTCGTCGCCGGTGAGACCGCCGAAGAGGAACATCCAGGCGAAGAAGGCGACGGCGAGGCCGACGAGGACGAAGGTCATCGCGCCGCCGATCGCGACCGGATCGACGGTGACCACCCCGAGCGAGGCGAGGACGAAGAGGAGCGCGACGATCCCGACGCCCCCGAGGGTCGTGTTGCGCACCATCGACTCTTGGCGCGCCTGCACCGCGGGATCGGGGTCGCGCACGATATCCTGCCCGATCGGCCCCAACGTCGATCCCGCCTTGAGCCAGAACCAGAGGAGACCAGCGGCCATCCCGATGCCCGCGGCGCCGAATCCCATGTGCCAGCTGACGCGCTCCCCGAGGTACCCGGTGATCAGCTGCCCGAGGAAGGCGCCGACGTTGATCCCCATGTAGAAGATCGAGAAGCCGGCGTCGCGGCGGGCGCCGCCTTGCGGATAGAGATCGCCGACGATCGCGGAGATGTTCGGCTTGAGGAGCCCGGTGCCGAGCACGATCAGCACGAGCCCGAGGAAGAAGAAGGTCTGCGAGAGCGCGGCCCCCGCGAGGCCGGAGAGCCCGATCGCGAGATGCCCGCCGGTGATCAGCAGCGCGCCGAGGAAGATCGCGCGGCGCAACCCGAGCCAACGGTCGGCGATCCACCCACCGGGCAACGAGGCGAGATAGACGCAGGCCGCGTAGATGCCGACGATCGCCGAGGCCTGCGTCCGCTCGAAGCCGAAGCCGCCATCGGCGAGCGCGGCCGCCATGAAGAGGACGAGGAGGGGGCGAAGCCCGTAGTACGAGAAGCGCTCCCACATCTCCGTGAAGAAGAGGGTGGAGAGCCCGCGCGGGTGGCCGAAGAAGCGCGTGTCGTTGGTGTAGGGCGCGGCATCGGCCGCGGCGTAGGCGGCAGGACGATCGCTGGACTGGGCCATGGGAGCCGGGGTGGGGGGAGGGGGGACGATCAGGGCGCGGCCGGCGCGCCACTCCGACCGAGATACATCGAGATGACGCGCGACGCCAGTCTCTCGACCGCCGATTCGTCGTGCGAGATGAGCAATATCGAGAGCCCACGGGCGCGCTGGAGCGCGGCGAGGAGATCGAGGATCTGCGCGCGTCGTGAGGGATCGAGGTTGGCGACCGGTTCGTCGCAGACGAGGAGATCGGGGCGGGTCGCGAGGGCGCGGGCGATGGCGACGCGCTGCCGTTCTCCCGTGGACAGCTCGGCGGGGCGCACGGTCGCGGCGCGGGCGGGGAGGCCCACTTCGTCGAGGAGCGCTCGCGCCTGACAGCGTGCCTCGCCCCCGCGCGCGAGCCCATGCACCTCGAGCCCCTCGGCGACCAGATCGTCGACGCGGAGATGCGGCGTGAGCGCGGCCCCGGCGTCCTGCGGGATCCATTGGAGGCGGCGTCGCATCCGGCGCAGCGCGCGGGCGTCGAGGGTGAGGAGGTTCGTCGTCTCGAGCTGGATGGTCCCGCGCGTGACCGGCGTGAGCCGGAGGATCGCGCGGGCGACCGAGGTCTTGCCTGAGCCCGAGGGGCCGATGAGCCCGACGACCTCGCCCCGATCGATCGTGAGGGTGAGGCCCTCGACGGCGCGGGTGCTCGTGTTCGTGTCGCGCACGACACTGGCGGCCGTATAGTCGACGACGAGGTCGCGCACGGTGAGCAGTGGTGCCCCCGCCTGTTCGGTGCGCGCCATCGTGGGTCGGACGGTCGGCGGTGTGAGCGGTGTGGGCCCATCGCTCGTGATCCTGCCCGCCGCCATGGTCAGGACACGATCGCAGCGCGCCGCCACGACGGCATGGTCATGCGAGATGAGGAGGACCGTCGTGCCATGCTCGCGGCGCAAGGCATCAAGTACGTCGAGCACGGTGCGGCGGAGCGCCGGGTCGAGCGCGGTCGTCGCCTCGTCGGCGATCACCACCTCGGGACGATGGAGCATCGCCATCGCGAGCAGGACGCGCTGCCGCATCCCACCGGAGAGCTCGTGCGGATAGCGCGTGGCGACCTGCTCGGGCTCGGGAAGTTCGAGCTGCGCGAAGAGCTCCAGTGTGCGACGCTCGGCCTCTTCCGGTGCGAGTCCATGCACCGTGCCTGCCTCGATCACCTGCGCGCCGACGCGCATCGTCGGATCCAAGGCGAGCAACGGTTCTTGGAAGACCATCGCGATCCGCCGGCCACGCACCGTGCGCCAGTTACGCTCCGTGCGGTCGTGCAACGCCGTCTCACCGAGCCAGAGCGCGCTCGTCGGCGTGCGTTCGAGGGCGGGCGAGAGGAGCCCCATCAACGCGAGGGCGACGGTGCTCTTTCCTGCGCCCGACGCTCCGACGATCCCGATCGCCTCCCCACGCATCGCCTCGAACGACACGCCCTGGGTGAGGGAGGCGCCCGTTGTGCGAGCGCGCACGGTGAGGTCGCGGACGCGAAGCGCAGGGTGCGGTGTGCTCATCGACGCCACTGCCGCTCCATCGCATTGGCCAGTGCATTCGCCGCGAGCACGGTGCCAGCGATCATCACCGTGGGGAAGACGATCACCCACCAATGCGCCAGCGGCTGCGACTCGGCGTCCGCGAGGAGATTCCCCCAGCTCGGGAGCGGGGTGCGCACGCCGAGGCCGAGATACGACAGCCCCGATTCGAGCGGGACCGCGGCGGCGAACGCCGCCGTCGCCGCGACCGCGAGCGTCGGGAGGAGGCTCGGGAGCAGATGGCGCGTGAGGAGTCGCGCCCATGGCACGCCGAGTGCGCGCGCTCCCTCCAAGTGTGGTGTGGCGAGGAGTCGACCCGAGTCCTGTCGCACCACGCGCGCGGTCATCATCCATCCGGTGCTGCCGAGGAGGATCGCGAGGGGGGCGAACTCGAGGGTCCCGGCCCCTGCGACGACGAGGAGGAGCAGGAGGAGCCGCGGGATCGCGAGGAGGGCATCGGTGGCGCGCATGAGGAGCGCGTCGAGCCAGCGCGGGGCGAGTGCGGCCACGGCGCCGACGAGGGTGCCGAAGGTCAGCGAGACGGTGACCGCGAGGACCGCGATCCCCATCGTGGCGCGCGCGCCGAAGAGGAGGCGGCTCCAGACATCCCGCGAGTACGAGTCCGTGCCGAGCCAGTGCGCCGCACTCGGTGGCTGCCAGGCGAGCGCGACGGGATCGAGCTGCGCGGTCGGCGCATGCGTGGTGAGCCAGGGCGCGGCGAGCGCACCGACCCCCACCAGGGCGAGGAAGGCCGCGGCGAGGCGTACCCCCGTCTCACGAGACGCGTGCGCCTCCTTCATGCGTTCCGTTGCCGCGGGTCGGCCCAACGGATCGCGAGGTCCGCGACCATCGTACCGAGCACCGTGCCGATCGCGGCGACGAGGACCCCACCGGCGATCAGGGGATAGTCACGGCTCAAGACGCCGTCGTAGAGCAGACGGCCCATCCCGGGCCAGGCGAAGATCCGCTCGATCACCACCACCCCGCTGAGCGCGGCGGCGACCTGGACGCCGCCGTACGAGAGCACGGGGACGAGAGCGTTGCGCAGCGCGTGGCGCCAGCGGATCCGCCGCTCGGGGACCCCATTGGCGCGCGCCGTGCGGATGAAGGCCGCGTCGCGCACGTCGCGCATCGCGGCATGTTGGAGACGCGTCACCACCGCCGCGATCGGGAGTGCGAGCGCGAGCACGGGAAGCACGAGATGGTGCAGTCGGTCGACCAACCCGAGCAGACCCGTCGGACCGAACTCGGTGCGCGCGCCACCCACGGGGAAGAGCCCCCAGGCGAGCGCCGGCCCCATGACCGCGAGGAGAGCCAGCAGATAATCAGGGATCGAGAGGAGGAGCATCGCGCCGCGATCGATCCCGCGCGCAATCGGACGATCGGCGTGCCACCCACTCCACGCACCTAGGCTCACTCCCACCACGAAGGCGAGCAGCCCTGCGGTGCCCACGAGCAGGAGCGTCGCAGGGAGCGCGGTCGCGATCGCCTGGGCGACCGGCTGCCCGCGCGAGTGCGACCATCCGAGGTCACCACGTACGACGTTGCCGAGGTAGCGGGCGAACTGCTCGGGGATCGGACGATCGTACCCGAAGCGAGCGAGCTGCGCCGCGCGCACCTCGGCGGGGACGCTCGCCTCATCGAGAGCACGGAAGAAGGGATCCCCCGGCGCGAGACGGATCAGCGCGAAGCAGGTGGCGACGACGAAGAGGACGACGAGGGCGCCCTGCGCGAGCCGACCGAGGAGCGAGGCGCCCATCAGCGGATCAGGGGGCCGTGGGACGGGCGTCGCGCGCGAGGCGCGTGGCCGCCGGGTCCAAGCGCCACTCGCCGATCGTGCGCCACCAGGCATCGGAGCGCCACGCCGGCGTGACGAAGCGGCGGTGCACCCCCGCGACCTGCACCGGTTCGTAGAGCCAGATCGCGGCCGCGTCGTCGATCACGCGGCGATACGCGGTGCGGATCTGCGTGCGTGTGCGCTCGGGGTCGAGGGCGGTGAGCCCCGCCTCGAGCGAGGCATCGACGGTGGTATCGCGGAAGTTGCCGGCGTTCAGGCGGCCGTTCCCCGCTGGCGTGCGGCTCGCCCAGGTGGTGCGGAGCCCCCGCACGCTCGGCGTGGTGCCCACCCCATGGAAGACGAGATCGAAGGTGCCGGCATCGCGCGCGGCGCCGAAGGCCTGGCCCTCGAGCTTCTCGATGACGAGATCGACGCCGACGCGCCGGAGCTGTTCCTGCACGAGCACCGAGGCACGGACGCGGTTCGCGCTCGGGGCCGGCACCAAGGCGCGCAGTCGCAGCGGACGACCGCCACGCCGACGGATCCCGGCGCGATCACGCGCCGTCCATCCGAGTGAGTCGAGGAGACGATTCGCCGCCGTGGTATCGAAGGCCGGCGGCGCGAGCGTGGTGTCGGCGGTGAACTGTGCGCGGACGAAGGGGCCGAGCAGGGGGCGCGCCAAGGTATCGAAGAGGGCGCGCACGAGCTGCTCGCGGTCGACCGCGTGCGAGAGCGCGGCACGCATGGCGTGATCGGCGAGGAGGGGATGCGCCCGTGCCGTGTCCGACGGGTCGCGATAGTTGAAGGCGATGAAGGTGTAGTCCCACCCCGCGGCTTGGATCAGCCGCACCTGTGGGTGCGCGGCCGCTGCGGCGACCTCCGTCGGCGGGAGGTTGTCCCAGACATCGGCCTCCTCGGCCCAGAGCTTCGCGATCCCGGTGGCGGGATCGGGGGCGACCACGAGGGCGAGACGGTCGGGGCCGGGGCGTCCTCGATAGTGATCGGTGACGGCAGCGAACTCGGTGCGCGCCTTCGGCTCCCGCGCGACCAGGCGATAGCGCCCACTCCCCACCGGCTGCTGCGCGAAGGCGCTCGTCGCCAAGGCACCAGCGGGGATGGTGTCGATGAGGTGGGACGGGAGGGGCACCACCGCGGCGGCGGTGACGAAGGGTTCGGCGGTGCGACTCTTGAAGTGGAGAACCGCCGTGCGTTCATCTCGCACCGTCACCGAATCGAGGTCGGTGATCTCGCTCCGGATCGGGGACCCATTCGTGGGATCCATGATCACGCGGTAGCCAGTCACCACATCGGCGGCGACCACCGGGCGTCCATCGTGCCAGCGTGCGTCGTCGTCGAGCGTCATCGCGAGAGCGAGGGAATCGCTGTCCCAGCTCCAGCGGGCGGCGAGGCGCGGTTCGAAGCCGGCGTCGCCGAAGGGATTCAGCGTGGGACCGAGTTCGATCAGCTGATCGAAGAGGAGTTCGGTCACCATCCGACCCGTGACGGTGGTGCGGAGGGCCGGGATCAACGTCTCGGTGTCGGCAGGACTCGCGATGATCACGGTCCCGCCACCAGCACGGTCGGAGGGTCCGCAGCCGAGGGCCAGCAGGAGGAGCAGCGTCGGGCGGAGTCGAGCGAGCCGCGGCATCGGGGCGTCCAGGTCGCGAGAGGGGAGAGACATCAGCGTCGCCAGGTCCAGTTGGGGTCGGCGGTCGATATCAATAGACGCGCGAGCGACGGCCGAAGTGAGGTGGGATCGAGGGGGGACGGGACGGCGCCGATCGCGTCGGTGAGAGCGGCGACCAGGGCGTCGCGGACCTCGGCGTAGGTGACCGGCCGCCCGAGGGCACCGGTGAGGGTCGCCGCCGGGGCGATCGGGTGCTCTGGCGTACCTGGGGGGCGGAGCCGCGCGATCCGCGGCTGGTCGTCCCCGAGGAGGATCGAGCCATGCTGGAGTAGGGCCCCCTCCTCTCGCCACTGGGCCGACCCGACGAGCTTGGCCCCGCCGACCACGATCTCCCCCTCCCCCGGCTCCGCGAAGCAGGCGGCGCCGTCGGGGCGAAGGGCGCGGCGCTCCGCCGGGTCGCGTGCGATCGCGGTCGCGGCCACACCGAGGCGTGCGAGGGCATCGAGCAGGAGCGCGTTGATCGCGACATAGCTCTCGCGCAGGGTCATCGTCCCCACCGGGGCGGCGATGCTGTAGGTGATCTCATGGTCATGGAGGAGGGCACGACCCCCCGTGGGGCGCCGCACCACCTCGATCCCTTCCGCGCGGAGGGCGGGGGCGTGGATGCTCCCGCGCGCCCGCTCGTTCCGACCCAGCGAGAGGGTGGGGCGCGACCAGGCGTAGATCCGGAGCACTGCCCGCCCGGTCGACCGCGTATGCGCCAGCAGGGCGAGGTCGGTGGACATGTTCTCCACGCCAGCCGCTGGGCCGGAGTCGAGCAGCGACCAGGGGAGATCGAGGAACGCCGCGCAGGGGGATGCTGACACGGATAGGAATGTACGAGCGTCACCCCGCCCTTGTAGTTTTCCCTCGCGGTCCTTCATCCGATCTTCGAGGTCCCCCCACCGTGACGACCAGCGTGCATCCCAAGCCCGATACCTTCGTCTCTCGCCATATCGGCCCATCCGACGCCGATATCCAGGCGATGCTCACCGAGCTGGGGTACGCCTCGCTCGACGCCTTCATCGACGACACGATCCCCGAGACGATCCGCTTCCGGCGGACCCTCGCGATCCCCGGTGGCCAGTCGGAGCAGGAGGCGCTCGCCGCCTTCAAGGCCGAGATGTCGGCGAACGAGGTGCGTCGTTCCTTCATCGGGATGGGGTACGCCGACACGCACACCCCCACGGTGATCCAGCGCAACATCCTCGAGAACCCCGGGTGGTACACCGCGTACACGCCGTATCAGGCGGAGATCGCGCAGGGGCGCCTCGAGGCGCTGCTCAACTATCAGACCGTCGTGACCGACCTCACCGGGCTCCCGATCGCGAACGCCTCGCTCCTCGATGAGGGGACGGCGGCCGCCGAGGCGGTGACGATGGTGCACGGGATCGTCGGCAAGGAGGGGCGCGACGTCTTCTTGATCGCGGATGATTGCCACCCACAGACGATCGAGGTGGTGACGGCGCGCGCCGAGGCGCGTGGGGTCGCGGTCCAGGTGCTGTCGCCGAAGGCGATGCGCCCCGATGCGACCACCGCCGGTGTCCTCCTCGCCTATCCGAACACCTTCGGGTCGATCGAGGATCATCGTGCGCTCTGTGAGGCGGTGCATGCGGCGGGCGGGCTCGTGATCGTCGCGACCGACCTCCTCGCCCTCACCCTCCTCGCCCCGCCAGGGGAGTGGGGCGCCGACGTCGCCGTCGGCAACTCGCAGCGCTTCGGGGTGCCGTACGGCTACGGCGGCCCGCACGCCGCCTTCTTCGCCACCAAGGACGACTACAAGCGGCAGATCCCGGGTCGCCTCATCGGCGTCTCACGCGATTCGTCTGGCAAGCCGGCGCTGCGCATGGCGCTGCAGACCCGCGAGCAGCACATCCGCCGTGAGAAGGCGACCTCCAACGTCTGCACCGCGCAGGTGCTCCTCTCGGTGATGGCGGGGATGTACGCCGTCTGGCATGGGCCCGAGGGGCTCGTGCGGATCGCGCGCCGCCTGCAGCACTTCACCGAGCTCTTCGCCGCGGGCGTGCAGCAGCTGGGCCACACCCCGACGGCGTCGGTGCGCTTCGACACCGTCGTCGTGGAGGTCGGCGCGCAGCAGGGGACGATCCTCGCGGCGCTCGATCGCGCGCGGATCAACGTCCGCGTCATGAACGGGCGCACCCTCGGCGTCTCGATGGGGGAGACCACCTCACTCCGCGATGTGAGCGATCTCCTCGATGCGTTCAACGGGGGGCGCCCACACGGGCTCGACCTCGACGCCCTCGCGAAGACGATCGACACCCGCTTCGACGAGCGCTTCGCGCGCACCTCGGAGTTCCTCACCCATCCGACCTTCCATCGCTACCGCAGCGAGACCGAGATGCTGCGCTACATGCGGACGCTCGAGTCGCGGGACCTCTCCCTCACGCACTCGATGATCCCGCTCGGCAGCTGCACGATGAAGCTCAACGCGTCGGCCGAGATGTATCCGGTGACCTGGACCGAGGTCGGCGGGCTCCATCCCTTCGCCCCCCGCGAACAGGCCAAGGGGTACGCCTCGATGTTCACGCGCTTGGAGAAGGCGTTGGCCGAGGTGACCGGGTTCGCCGCGGTCTCACTCCAGCCGAACGCCGGCTCGCAAGGCGAGTACGCCGGGCTCCTCGTGATCCGCGCCTTCCATCGGGCGCGTGGACAGGGGCATCGCCACATCTGTCTGATCCCGCAGTCGGCGCACGGGACCAACCCCGCCTCCGCGGTGATGGCGGGGATGCAGGTGGTGGTCGTGACGACCGATGCGCAGGGGAACATCGATGTCGCGGACCTGCGGGCGAAGGCGGAACAGCATGCGTCGAACCTCGCCGCACTCATGGTGACCTATCCGAGCACGCACGGCGTGTTCGAGGAGAGCATCAAGGACATCTGCGCCATCATCCACGAGCATGGGGGCCAGGTCTACCTCGACGGCGCCAACATGAACGCGATGGTCGGGCTCTGCCGCCCGGGGGACATCGGGGCCGACGTCTGCCACCTCAACCTCCACAAGACCTTCTGCATCCCCCACGGGGGTGGTGGTCCGGGGATGGGGCCGATCGGCGTGGTGGCGCACCTGGCGCCCTTCCTCCCGGGGCACGCCGTGGTGCGCACCGGTGGGGAGCAGGCGATCGGCGCCGTGTCGGCCGCGCCATGGGGGAGTGCGAGCATCCTCCCGATCTCGATGATGTACATCGACATGATGGGGGGCGAGGGGCTCGCGCGCGCGACCAAGGTCGCGATCCTCAACGCCAACTACATGGCGCACCAGCTCCGCGGGCACTTCGAGGTCCTCTATAAGGGGAAGAACGGCCGCGTCGCGCACGAGTGCATCATCGACACGCGTCCGATGAAGGCGTCGGCGGGCGTCGAGGTGGAGGACATCGCGAAGCGTCTGATGGACTACGGCTTCCATGCGCCGACGGTGAGCTTCCCCGTGGCGGGGACGATGATGATCGAGCCGACCGAGTCGGAGTCGAAGGCGGAGCTCGATCGCTTCTGCGACGCGATGATCGCGATCCACGGCGAGATCCAGGATATCGAGCGTGGGGTGTTGAGCCGCGAGGACAACCCACTCACGCACGCGCCGCACACGCAGGAGGTGGTGGTGAGCGACACGTGGACGCGTGGCTACTCGCGTGAGCGCGCCGCCTATCCGCTGCCCTGGGTGCGGGAGCGGAAGTTCTGGCCCGCCGTGGGGCGCGTCGAGAGCGCCTTCGGCGACCGTAACCTCGTCTGCTCCTGCCCGCCGCTCGAGGCGTACGCCTCGGCGTAAGCATAGGTCGGTAGTGGAGAAGCGACAGGGGCGCCGCGGATATCCGTGGCGCCCCTGTCGTCATCACATCAACGATGGCGGCGCCTCAGCGCGCCGCGAGGCGGCTCACTCGCCGAGGTGCGCCTTGTAGGCGTCGGCCGACATGAGGCCGGCGAGCGCACCCGCATCGATCTTGAGCTTGATCATCCAGCCGCCGCCATAGGGGTCGCTGTTCACGAGCGCCGGCTCGCCATCGAGGCGCGGATTCACCTCGACCACCGTCCCCGCCATCGGCGAGTAGAGCTCCGAGACCGCCTTCACCGCCTCGATCGTGCCGAACACCGCGTGGTCGCCGAAGGCGGCCCCTGCCTTGGGGAGGTCGAGGAAGACGATGTCGCCCAGCTCGCCCTGCGCGTAGTCGGTGATGCCGACGATGACCACCGAGGGGTCATCGGTCCGCTTCACGTACTCATGGTCCTTGGTGTACTGCAGGTCGGCGGGGATCGAAGACACGAGCGCTCCAGAGTGGTGAACGATTAACGCACCGTCGACGAAGGCTACCCCGTCAACGGAGGGTGGTCAAGCTGGTCCGATGGCGCGGAGTGCGGGGATGAGCGCATCGACCTGGTCGGCCAGCATCGCGCGCGTCCCATCGTTCTCGATGATCCAGTCGGCGCGGGCCCGCTTCTCCTCGGCGGGCCACTGTGCGGCGATCATGGCCTCCGCCTCAGCCGCGCTGAGTCCACGGTCCCGGACCAGGCGTTCCCGGCGGAGGGTGACCGGAGCATCGACGAGGAGGATCCGGTCGACTGACGCCGTGAGGCCTGCCTCGAAGAGCAACGGGATGTCGAGGATCATCAGCGTCTCCCCGCGGGCGGCGGCCTCGGCGACCCGCACCGACCGGAGACGCTCGATCGCCGGATGGGTGATCGCCTCGAGCGCGGCCCGTTCGGTGGGATCGCCGAAGACGATCGAACGGAGGACCGCACGATCTAACGTCCCATCGGCGATCAGCACGCGCGGCCCCCATCGCGCGACGATCGCCGCGAGCGCCGGCGTCCCCGGCGCGACGACCTCCCGTGCGAGCGCATCGGCGTCGATCACCGTGAGCCCATGGGCGCGTAGTCGTTCGGTGACCGCCGATTTGCCCGCGGCGATGTTCCCGGTGAGGCCGATCGTGTGCACCGGGATACCGATCAGGTAAGGGAGAGCTGGCGGCCGCCCGTCGGCGGCGCGACGTCGTGACAGGCGCGGCACCGCGCCTCATAGCTGTCGGCGCCACCGACCATCACGACCGGCGAATCGTACGCGGCCGGTCGACCATCGATGAGCCGCTGGTTCCGGCACGCCGGCGCTCCGCAGCGCACACAGATCGCGTGCAACTTGTCGACGACCTCGGCCACGCACATCAGCTGCGGCATCATCCCGAAGGGTTCGCCACGGAAATCGGTGTCGGTGCCGGCGAGGATCACGCGGCGCCCACGCGCGGCGAGGTCGTTGGCCAGCGCGACGATCCCCTCGTCGAGGAACTGCACCTCATCGACCGCGATCACCTGCGCCATCGGGTCGAGCCGGAGCGCGATCTGCCGAGCGGAATCGACGGGGATCGCCTCGATGGTGCGGCCATCGTGGCTCCCGACGGCGTGGATCCCGCCCGCGTAGCGATCATCGAGATGTGACTTGAAGACCTGCACGCGCCTCTTGGCGATCATCGCGCGGCGCACGCGCCGGATGAGCTCCTCGCTCTTCCCGCTGAACATCACGCCGGCGACGACCTCGATCCACCCGCCGGTGAGTTGGAGTGTCCCACTCATCGCGGGCTCCTCGGGCCCCCACGCGGCGGGCCACTGCGGGGACCGCGGGGGCCATCACCACGCGACGGCCCGCCACGTCCGGGCCCGCCACGTCCGGGCCCGCCACGGGGCCCGTCGCCGCGAGGTCCATCGCCACGGGGGGGGGCACTGCGAGGCGGACCACTCCGCGGGCCGCGCGCCCCGAACCCACAGGGCTTCGTTCCGCGATCGCGTCCCTCACGCCCGTCACGTCCCCCGCGCGGCTCACGCTCGCGCTCGGCGGTGCGGGCCGCCTCCTGTTGCTGCTGATGCTGCTCGCGCACGCGGCGGACCGCGGCCTGCACCACCTCGTTCTGCGCGGCACGGGTCTGCTCCAACAGTCGGAGCGCGGCGGCCGCGATCTCGGTGCCATCGTGCGAGGCGAGCAGGGGCTCGAGCGCGAGGATCTCGCGCGCCGGGAGCCCGGTGCTCAGGATCGTCCGCAGCTCGCTGCGCACCCGCGCTTCCGCGGTGCGCGCCCGTTCGATCGTCCCGGCCGCGCCGAACGGCTGCAGGCGCATCGCACCGACCACCTGCTGCAACGCCCGCTGCTGACGCGGCGCGATCACGACGACCGTCTGCGCCGGGTGCGCGGCGGTCACCGCGGCCCAGCGCGAGCCCGACGGGAGGCCGAGCACGATCACGAGGGCGGCGTTCGGGGCGATCTCCCCATCGGTCACGGTCACGAGCGCGCCATCGGTGTAGCCGAGCGATCGCACGAGGTGTCGCGCCCGCTCGGCACATGCGGGATCATCGGTCACGACCGCCGTCGAGGGAACGTCGATCTCATCGAGGACCAGCGGGAGCGTCTCCTCGGGGGCTCCGACGGTGGTCAGCACCAGGGTCGATCCCTCGGTCAGGCTCGCCGTCGCCTCTGCAGCCGGCATCAGGTCGTCGGTCACGCGCCGCGCCTTGTGGAGATGGCGCTCGATCAGCAGCTCGACGTTCGGTGTCGCGGCGAGTGCGGTGAGCCAACGCGAGGCCCCCTTCGGGACCTCGGCCAGGACCGTCGCGAGCGCAGGGTCCTCGGGATCGAGCTCATCGGCGGCGATGAATCCGACCGCGGTCACCCCAGCCAATGATGCGAGCGAGGCGGCGAGCGCCTCGGCGATCACCGCCGGCGCCCCGATCACGACCGGGGCCGGACCGGCGCCCAGGAGTCGACGCGCACGGGCCGGTGTGGTCGCCGCGACCACGCGGTGGCCATGGGCCGAGGCGTGCGGCGCGAGGGCGCGCGCGAGCGCGGTGGCTGCGTTGGCATCGGGGACCAAGAGGAGGAGCTGCGTGCCCGTCGCCTCGGCGGTGAGGCGTTCTAGCGCGGGCAGGGCGAGCTGCGCGACGCGGGCCCAGTCGGCGGGAAGGAAGTGCGCCACGTGGGCGGAGCGGACGGCACCAGCCGTCTCGCGTGGGGAAGGGGTCACGGCAGACTCGGTTTTCAATGGCGCCACGAGGGGCGCGTGTGGTACACTCAGGCGAGCGCGGAATATAGCGATTTCGTGCTCGACTGGTTCGGCTCCCTCTTCCCGCGTCCCGTCACGGAGGTCGTTCGTGTCCACCCCCCTCGTCTTCCACCCCTCGGCGAACATCGTGGCGCTCCGTGAGTCGGCCACGATCGCGGTCTCCCAGCGGGCGAAGGCGTTGAAGGCGCAGGGGCGCGAGATCATCGACCTCGGGGCGGGGGAACCCGACTTCGACACCCCGGAGCCGATCCGGCGTGCGGCGCAGGCCGCGATCGACGCAGGAGCCACCCGGTATACCGCGACTGAGGGGATCCTCCCACTCCGCGAGGCGATCGCCGCCGACGCGAATCGCGCGTACGCGGGTCCCGATCGCGTCACGGCCGCCGATGTCGTCGTCTCGACGGGCTCCAAGCAGTCGCTCTACAATGCCTGCCTCGTGCTCTTTGGCCCGGGTGACGAGGTCCTCATCCCGACGCCGAGCTGGACGAGCTATTACGAGATGGTCGGGCTCGCGCGCGCGAACGCGATCGAGGTGCCTGGTGATCCGGCGCGTGGCTTCAAGGTCGACCCCGACCTCCTCGCGCGCGCGGCGACGCCGCGCACCAAGGGCGTGATGCTCAACTCCCCGAGCAATCCGACGGGATCGGTCTACTCGCCGGACGAACTGCGCGCGATCCTCGATCTGGCGGCGGCGCGTGGGTGGTGGGTGATCAGCGATGAGATCTATCGGCGCATCGCGTACGATGCGCCGGCACCGAGCGCGCTCGACGTCGCCGCGCATCGTGATAATCTCATCGTCGTGAATGGGGTGGCGAAGGCGTATGCGATGACGGGGTGGCGGATCGGCTGGACGGTCTCGCCCACGGCGGTCGCGAAGGCGATGAATGCGCTCCAGTCGCACACCACGTCGAATGCCGCAGCGGTCTCGCAGCACGCCGCGCTCGCGGCGCTCACGATCGGGGAGCCCGTGGAGGCGGCGGTCCACGCGATGGTCGCGGAGTTCAAGCGCCGGCGCGACGCCGCGTTGCCGATCCTCCGCGAAGCGGGGCTCCGCGTGCTCGATCCCGCCGGTGCCTTCTACTTCTACTTCGAAGCCCCCGGTGCGGGGACGGTCCCCGATGCGGGGGGCGCCTTCTGCGCGCGGCTGCTCGACGAGGCTGGGGTGGCGATCGTCCCTGGGTCGGCGTTCCGCACCCCCGATTGGGTGCGCGTCTCCTATGCCGCCGATCAGGCGCAGGTCGTCGAGGCCTGCCATCGCATCGCGCGCGTCGCGCGCGCCATGCGTGCGTGAGTCGGTGAGCCTCCGACGACGGGCGAGGTGAGCGGGCGTGCGCCTCGTCCATCTGTCCGATCTCCATCTCGGCTTCCGCCAATACCATCGGCAGACGCCGGCTGGGATGAATCAGCGCGAGGCCGACGTCGCCGCGACCTTCTCGCGTGCCGTCGACCAGATCATCGCGCTCGCGCCGGCGCTGGTGGTGATCGGGGGCGATGTCTTCCACACCGTGCGCCCGACGAACACCGCGATCCTGCACGCGGTGCGGGAGTTCGGTCGGCTGCATGCGGCGCTGCCAGAGACGGTGGTCGTGATCGCGGCGGGGAACCACGACATGCCGCGCTCCACCGAGAGCTCGGGGATCCTGCGGCTGCTCGAGCGCGCCGATCGGTGCATCGTCGCTGATCGTGAGGCGGTCCGCATCGCGCTTCCTCGCTGGGACTGCGCGGTGCTCGCGGTCCCCGATCTCCCGCCGGGGACCGTCCAGCTCGCGCCGGATCCGGCGGCGCGGCGCAACGTGCTCGTGATGCATGGCGAGGTGCCGGGGATCGTGCCGGCGGGTGCGGCCGCCGATCGTGCGGCGATGCAGATCCCATTGGCGGAGGTCACGCGCCCCGGATGGGATTACGTCGCGCTCGGGCACTATCACGTCTATCGCCGCATCGCCGATCACGTCTACTACTCGGGGTCGATCGACTACACGAGCACGAACCCGTGGGGAGAGCTCGCCGAGGAGCGTGCGACGAAGCTCCCGGGGAAGGGGTTCATCGAGCGGGATCTCACCACGGGGAAGCAGACCTTCCATCCGCTGGCGCCGGCGCGACCGGTGCTCGATCTCCACGCGATCGATGGCCGCGGGATGTCGGCGGAGGGGCTCGACGCGGCGATCCAGGGGGCGATCGCGCGGATCCCGGGTGGGATCGACGGGAAGATCGTGCGCGTGGTGGGGCATCAGGTGCCGCGCCACATCGCCCGGGCGCTCGATCACCGGGTGCTCCGCGAGTTGGCGCGACGCGCCACCCATCTCCACCTCGATCTCCGCCGCCCCGACCTGGTCCGTCCGCGTGCCGCGCTCACCCCGGGGCGTCGCCCCTCGCTGGACGAGACCCTGCGCGCCACGCTCCTCGCGCGCGCGCTCCCCGCGGGGATCGAGCGCGAGGCGCTCGTCACGCTGGGGATGCGCTATCTGGAGGCGGCGGAACCGATCGAGCCCGTCCAGCGCCTTGTCGAGGAGGAGACGTGAGACTCCGTCGACTCCGCCTGCAGAACTTCCGCCAACATGTCGAGAGCGAGCTCGTCTTCTCGGCGGGGCTGACCGGGATCATCGGGCCCAATGGGGCCGGGAAGTCGACGATCCTCGAGGCGATCGCGTGGGCGCTCTATGGCAGCCACACCGTGCGCGGGGGGAGCGACTCGCTCCGCTTCGCGCGCGCGGCCCCGCGGGCCGCGGTGCGCGTCGAGCTCGAGTTTGACCTCGCCGGCCATCGGTATCGCGTGGTGCGCGGACTCACGATGGCCGAGCTCTATCTCGATGAGGGCCCGACGCCGATCGCGAACGCCGTCTCCACGGTCACCGAGCTGCTCCAGCGGCGCATCGGGATGACGCGCACGGAGTTCTTCAACACCTACTTCACGGGGCAGAAGGAGCTCGCCGTGATGCAGGCGCTCTCCTCGTCCGAGCGCGCGCAGTTCCTCTCGCGCGTCCTCGGCTATGAGCGCCTCCGGCTCGCGCAGGACGCGTGCGGCTTGCGACGGCGCGACCTGACCCACGAGATCGCGGGGCTACGTGCCGGGCTGCCAGACCGCGCCGCGGTCGAGGCGACGGTGGGAGAGGCAGAGGCGACGCTGGCCGGTGCGGAGGTCGCGTGGCGCGAGGCCACGGAGTCGGTCGCGACGACCCAGGCGGCGCTCGATGCCGTCGCGCCGCAGTGGCTCGCCGCCCAGCAGGGCCGCGAGGCGCGGCAGCGACTCGAGACGGAGCAGGCGACCCTCGATGGCGAGCTCGTCGCGGTGACGCGGGAGCTGGAGCGCCTCACGCTCGAGCAGACGACCCAGGAGCGCCGACTCGCCGAACTCGATCCCACCGCCGCGGAGGCGACCCCCACCGACCGACGGGAGCGGGTGGCCGCGCTGCAGGCCGCGATCACGACGCAGCGTGCCGAGCTCGCGACCCTCGAGGAGGAGATCACGCAGCGACGCACCGCGTGGGTCCGCGAGCAGCAGGAGGTCGAGACCCGACTCCGGGCGCTCCGGGCCCAGTACGGCGAGTTGCGGGACCAGCGCGATCGCCTCCTCTCGCTCGGGGAAGATGGGGATTGCCCCACCTGCACGCGACCGCTGGGGACGCACTATCGCGATGTCCTCGATCTGCTCGAGCGGCAGATGGAGACCGTCGAGGCGGATGGCGCCTACTTCCGCAGTCGCCAGGGGCAGCTGCAGGAGATGCCGGAGGAGCTCGCGACGCGGGAGGGGAGACGCCGCACCAGGCGCGAGCAGGGCGAGGTCGCGGAAGATCACCGGGCGCAGCTCGAGGGGATCCTCGACCGGCTCGAGCGCGTCGTGCGCGAGGTCGCCGAGCGATCGGCGCGTCGCACCACCTTGCAGGCGCGTCGCGAGGAGACCGCCGGCCGTCTCGTCTCGCTCGGTCCCCCTTCTGTGGATGATGCCGCCCTGCGCGAGCGGCATGAGGCCTGCGCCGCGGCCTTCGCCGAGTCGAGCACCCGCGCAGCCCGTGCGCAGGCGACCCGGGAGATGGCGGGGGCCGCGCTCGCGCGGGCGCGGGCGGAGCGGACGGCGGTGGCCGAGCGACTCGCTCGCGTCGAGACCCTCGAGCAGGAGCGACTCCTGCACGACGAGCTCCATCGCACCTACTCCGACCTGCGCACCGACCTCAACTATGCGCTCCGTCCCGAGCTCTCCGAGATCGCGTCGCGACTCCTCAGCGAGCTCACCGATGCCCGCTATAGCGAACTCGAGCTCGATGACCGCTATCGGCTCGTGGTGTTGGAGGAGGGGATCCCCAAGCCGGTGATCTCCGGCGGCGAGGAGGATGTCGCCAACCTCGTGCTGCGTCTCGCGATCTCGCAGATGATCGCGGAGCGCGCGGGGCAGGCCTTCTCGCTCCTCATCCTCGATGAGATCTTCGGCTCGCTCGACGCGCAGCGGCGCGACGCCGTGCTCGCGCTCCTGCGCGGCCTGCAGGCGCGCTTCGAGCAGGTGATCGTGATCAGTCACATCGATGATGTGCGGGATGGGTTGGATCAGGTCTTCTCGGTGGGCTTCGATCCCGAGACCGGGGCCGCCGTCGTCACCGCCGCCGAGGGGCCGCGGCTCGGCTCCCTCCCGCTCGCCGAGGTGGTGGGATGAGCGCGCCGCGCATCCGACTCAGTGGGCCCGAACCGATCGCGGTGGACGAGATCCCCGCGCTCAACCTCGTCTTCAGCGACGCCTTCAGCGAGCGCTACCGGCGCGATGGGATGACCGGGGTGCGCGTGCCGCCGCTCAATCCCGTCCTCTGGCGCTTCGCGATCGAGGCGGCGGGTGCGGGGGCGATGTGTTGGCGGGATGCACAGGGGCGCATCGCCGCGTTCAATCTGGCGCATGTCTCCGGCCGCGAAGGGTGGATGGGGCCGCTCGTGGTGCGCGAGGATCTGCAGGGGCAGGGGGTGGGACGCGAGATCGTGACCGCGGGGATCCGTCGCCTCCTCGACGCGGGGTGTGACACCATCGGGTTGGAGACGATGCCGCGCACGATGGATAACATCGGCTTCTATGCCCGGCTCGGCTTCGTCCCCGCGCACCTGACGATCACCGTCACCCTCGATGCGGGGTCGCCAGCGGGACCGCGACCGGAGCGGCTCAGTGCGCATCAAGGGGTGCTGCGAGCGCGCGCGATGACGGAGATCGCCGCCTGTACCGATCAGGTGCGTCCTGGCGCGGATTACGCACGTGAGATCGAGGGGACACTCCACCATGGCGTCGGGGACTGCGTGGTCGTGCGCGATCCGGGCGGGGCCGTCAGCGGCTTCGCGCTGGTGCATGAGGTGCCGCTCGTCGAGGGGCGCGTGCTCGAGGAGCTGCGCGTACTCAAGCTCGTCGTGCGGGAGGCCGAGGTGCTCCCGGGGTTGATCGAACGGCTCGGGGTGGCGGCGCGTCAGGCGGGGGCGTCACGGGTCGCGGTGCGTCTCCAGGGCGCCTATCCCGACCTCCTCCGGCAGTGCGTCGCGACCGGGGCGCGGGTGCGCTGGACCGATCTGCGGATGACCCTCGCCGGCTACGGGGAGCCGACCCCGACGCGCGGGATCGTCCTCTCCAACTGGGAGCTCTGACTCAGCGCTTGGGCGCGCGATCCGCGGTGCGGGCCCGCTCGGCACGCTTCACCGCGCCGAACACCACGAGGAAGGTGCCGAGGGTCAGGAAGGCGTGGATGACGCCCGGGGCGTCGAGCAGGAAGGTCGCGATCGCCCAGAAGACGAGCATCACGACACCGACGAGGGAGAGGAGATCCATGGTGCGGGAAACAACGCGCATTGACGCTCCGCTGTCCAGTCTCGTAGCTTTGAAGGAGATGATGACGGGACGGAGAGAATTCACTTTTTGAGCCGATAAGTCCTCCGAAGCGGATCTAACATCTCTGCCGACGCCATGCCCGGATGCCGGGAAGACGGACGTAGGGTGAGGGCCTCATGCATTCGACAGGGCTTCAAAAACCTCTCTTCGCTCCCACCTCTGCCGGGGCCTCGTTCCAGTGGGACGGGGCCCCGGCGCTCTTCCCCTCACGGAACCTCGATGCCGCATCGGGGATTCATGAGGGAGCGGGCGCACCGGCCCGTTCGTCCCTTTGCCCGATCTCCTAGCCATGGCCGTCGTCCAGATCACCCGCATCGTCCGCTTCAACGCCGCGCACCGCGTCTTCAATCCGACGCTGAGCGACGCGGAGAACCAGCGGCTCTTCGGGAAGTGCAACAACCCGAACTGGCATGGACACAACTACACCCTCGAGGTGACGGTGGAGGGGGGGATCGACCCGATCACCGGGTTCGTGGTCAACCTCCGCGACATCAAGCAGGTGGTGGAGCGCGAGATCGTGGAGCATGTCGATCATAAGAACCTGAACCTCGAGGTCCCCTTCATGACGGGGATCATCCCGAGCACGGAGAACTTCGTGCTCGCCATCTGGCGCGTCCTCGCGCCCGCCGTCGCCCCCGCGCGGCTCGCACGCCTCAAGCTCTGGGAGACGGAGAATCAGTATGTCGAATACGACGGCCGGTAAGCCCGCGGTGCACCCGATCAAGCCGATCACCGGCTCGGATCAATTCGAGGCGGCGCCGCCCATGGCCGCCGCGCGGATGGCGGAGTTCGAGGGGATCATCCGGCGCGAGCTCGAGCTCGTGGGGGAGGATCCCGCGCGGGAAGGGCTCGTCAAGACGCCGGAGCGTGTCGCCAAGGCGATGTCCTGGCTCACCCGGGGGTACGGGATGGATGTCGCCGATGTGGTCGGTGATGCCGTCTTCGCGGAGGAACACGCCTCGATGGTGATGGTGCGCGACATCGAGTTCTACTCGCTCTGCGAGCACCATATGCTCCCCTTCTTCGGGAAGGCGCACATCGCCTACATCCCGAATGGGCGGATCGTCGGGCTCTCCAAGCTCCCGCGCATCGTCGAGGTGTTCGCGCGACGGTTGCAGGTCCAGGAACGCCTCACGCAGCAGGTGGCGGAGGCGATCGAGGAGGTGCTGCGCCCCGAGGGGGTCGGCGTCGTGATGGAGGCCTCGCACCTCTGCATGATGATGCGCGGGGTGGAGAAGCAGGCCTCGAGTACGATCACCTCGGCGCTGCGGGGGAGCTTCAAGGACGACGCCAAGACGCGCGACGAGTTCCTGCGACTCGCCTACGCACACACGTCGTCCCGATGACGCGCGCGCTCGCCGGCCGCACGGCGCTCGTCACCGGGGCCTCGCGCGGGATCGGTGAGGCGACGGCGCGCGCGCTCGCCGCGCTCGGGGCGCGCGCGCTCCTCGTCGCACGGCATGCGGCGGCGCTGGACCGCTTGGCGGGGGAGCTGGGCCATGGGGCCCTCGCGCTCGCGACCGATCTGACCGAGTCCGGTGCGACGGAGCGGCTCGCGGCGCGGGTGCTTGCTGCCCTCGACGGGGCCCCCGACATCATGGTGCATGCGGCAGGGAGCTTCCCGCTCGCCGCGGTCGAGGCCACCACCGACGCCGATCTCGATCTCGCGCTCGCCCTCAACGTCGCCGCCCCGCTGCGGCTCACGCGCGATCTCCTCGGGGCGATGCGCGCTCGAGGGTCGGGGGATGTCGTCACCATCGGCTCGGTGGCCGATCGCACCGTCTTCCCGGGGAACGCGACCTACGCGGCCTCCAAGCATGCGGTGCGTGCCGTCCACGAGACGCTCCGCATGGAGACGCGTGGCTCGGGGGTGCGCGCGACCCTCGTCTCCCCCGCCGCGACCGATACCGCGCTCTGGGATCCGCACGATCCCGACGCGGCGCCGCATCTCCCCTCGCGCACCGAGATGCTGCGCGCCGCCGACGTCGCCGATGCCGTGGCCTGGGCGGTCACCCGTCCCGCGCACCTCGACGTCGAGGAGATCCGGCTCGCGCGCAGCTAGTCTCGCGCCGCTCGCCTCGCGCGCTCGCCAGCGTCCGACTCGCGCTCCCCCCATGCGCCTCGAACTCGCCGAACGACTCCAATGTCCCGCGGATCACCGGCCGACTCCCCTCGTGGTCGTCGCGTCGGAGGTGATCGACCGTGACCTGCGCCGCGGGACGGCGGGGTGCATGCAGTGTGGACGCGAGGCGCGGTTCCGTGAGGGGGATCTCTGGTGCGACACCGACGGCGCTGTGCCGGCATCCTCCAACGAGGGATCCAAACGCGATGGGAGTGAAGCGACGCCGGCCCCATCGCCTACGCTCGAGGCCCTCGATCGCCTGCAGGCCCTCCTCGGCCTCGCTGAATCCGGTGGCGCGGTACTCCTCGGCGGTCGCTACGCGGCCTACGCCGCCGGCCTCCAGGCTCGGCTCGACCTGATGGTGATCGTCGCGGATCCCGACGATGCCCTCTTCACCTCCGCCGCGCGCGTCATCGGCTGGGCCGATGCGGTGCCCTTCACCGAGGGGACCTTCCGGGCCGCCGCACTCGATGAGCCGCGACTGATCGAGGCCGCGGTCCGCGCGGTGCGCGTCGGTGGACGGCTCGTGGCGCCCATCGCCTGCGCTCGCCCGGCGACGATCTCCCTTCTCGCGGCCGATGCGGTCGAGTGGGTGGGGGCGCGTGTCGCCACGCCCACCGTGATCCCGCTCCAGCGCGCCTCCCCGAGCTGAGTGAGGTCAGGCTGACCCTCCGCGGGTGCGGTGGGATCAGCTCTTCGGGGCGATGCGGACCCAGAAGCGGACCGGACTCCCCGCCACCGGACGGCCATGTCGCCTCACCTCAGCGACCACCTGGAAGCTGTCGGTCGCCACCGGGAGCCGATTCGAGAAGACCCGAAGTCGTCGGATGGAGGTCCCACTGGTCGAGGTGGTGTCGACGACCCCCCGACGGCCGGCGCTGCTCTGGAGCACGGCGAGCGTCGTATCGCTCGGCGACAACGTGTCGCCTCGGTAGACGAGACGCCAACGCACCGGCCACCCCGTCACGTTCGCCGGAGTCGAGGTCGGGCCAGGCAGGTGGCGAACCGAGACGCCGATGTCACCGGTCAGATTCGCGGCGCCATCGGGGAGCACGTAGTCGAGGGTGAGGCGCGAGGTGCCCGTCGCACTCACGGTATCAGGGCGGGGTGTCACGACGATCGTCCGCCGCGCACTCTGCAACGCGCCGAGCGAGGCGAAGACGCGGATCACGCCGCTCGCGCGGGTCGTGGTGAGGAATCCCGTCGCGCCGATCGTGACGCCGGTATCCGGCGAGAGGAAACGGACGTCGGCGCCGGGGATCACGGCACCACGCCCGTCGTAGGCCGTCGCCTGCAATGGCGCGGCGACCCCGAGCGAGTCCCGGAGGGTGTCGCCGATGATCACGGCGGGGAAGGGGATGCCGGAGAATTCGATCGCATTGAGCTCCCCCTCCGAGCCCACCGGGGTGTCACACCCAAGCAGGAGCGCGAGGGTGAGGAGCACGGCGCTCTGACGGCCCGTGGCGCGTCGGCCCCCTGGTCCGTGCGACCCCATCAGTACCCCAACCGTTCGGCCAGGCGCGTCGCGAGGTTCACGTACGCCTGCGAGGCGGGATCGGCCGGCGTGCGCACCACCACCGGTTGGCCTGTCGCGAACGACTCGGCGACCGCCGGGCTCCGTGGGATCACGAGATCCATCATGAGATGCGCGGGGACCTTCTGCCGGATGTAGTTCGCCGTCGTCTCACAGGCGGGGTTCCCCGCCTCATACATCGTCAGCAGGATCCCGTCGAAGACGAGCCGCTCGTGCTGCGTCACGATGTCCTGGATCCCGCGCAGGATCTGCGGGGTGGTCTGGAGCGCGAGGGGCTCCGCCTGGAGCGGGACGATGACGCGGTCGGCGCAGGTGAGGGCGGCGCGCGTGACGGGGCCGAGCCCCGGCGGGGTGTCGAGGAGGACGATGTCGCACCGCTCGCTCGCCTCGTCCAGCATGCGCGCCAGGAGGTCGGAGGAGGCGATCCCCTCCTGATACGCCGTATGATCGGCCGCCTCGGTCACGCTCCCGGCGAGCATCACCCGCAGCCAGGGGAGGGTGGTGGGGAGGAGGATCTCGCGGAGCCCGCGCAGCCCCATGAGGTAATCGGCGAAGCCGTATTGCGGATGGCCCTGCCGAAGGCCCACCCCGAAGCGCACCGAGCCCTGCGGGTCGGTGTCGACGAGGAGGGTGCGGAGGCCACGGCGCGCGAAGGCGGCGGCGAGGTTGACCGCGGTCGTGGTCTTGCCGACACCCCCCTTCTGACTCACGATCGCGATGGTGGTGCCCATCTCAGCTCCGGGCCGGCTCACCCGCTCCACCGCTCGCGCCATGGAGCTGATCGAGCGTCGCCCGGGCATGCGCGATCCAGCGGTCGGCATCGTCCGCGCTCGGGGGATGGGTGAGGAACGCCTCCAGATGCGACGCGGCCCCGGCGGCATCCCCGCGCTTGATCAGCAGGAAGGCCAACCCATAGTGCGCCCCACTCGCCGTCGCATCGACCTCGATCGCCCGGCGGTAGGCGCGGATCGCCTCCTCCACGCGCCCCACCTTGGTGAGCGCGATCGCCATGTTCTGGAGGATGCGGAGATCGGTCGGGTGCTCCCGCAGGGCCAGGCGATAGCTCGTCACCGCCGCGTCGAAATCCCCCTGACGCTCCAACACCAGCGCCTCGTTCAGATAGTCGAGGCGCTGCCGGGCGAACGTGGACTCAGAACGGCCGCCGAAGAGGCGGTCCCAGAATGCCATAGCGTGTCGAGAGGGGTCCGGCTCAAGCTATCCGAACGGCGAGGGGCCAGCAACCGCATCGAGGGGGTATCGAGAACCCCTCAGGCGAGCTCGTCCAGCGCGTCCTCGTACCGGACGCCCTCGGTGATCCGCTGGTACACATGGGCCATGACCTCGGGGTTCCCCACGAGGAATCGGCAGTCGGTCGCCCCGCTCGACCGACAGCTGACTTCCATGCACCCCACCGGGGCGTCGGCGACGCGGCCCAGCAGGTCGGCGAACATCCCGGCCGTGTAGTAGCACGAGGGGTAGGGCATGGGGGCGTCGGGGTCTGCCTCGGCCCAATCCGCCGAGTCGATCGCAAGGACCGCATCGCCCAGCGAAGTGACCGTGATCTGGCCCCACCCCGCTTCGGCGAGGAAGCGCGCGAGTGCGGCATGGAAGGTCTCGATCGGCAGGGTCGCCGGCGCCGCGAGCCCATGCCGGCCGCACCACGCAGCGAAGGCGTCGAGGACCGAGGCCCCCCCGGCGAATCCGGCCTCTTGGAGGACGCTCGCGAACCCGTCACCGAGGTCCCGCACCAACGCGGAGCGCAGGGCGCGCAGCGAGGTGTGCGGGACCGAGGTCAGGGCGAGGGGATCGGGCGAGGAGGAGGGCATCGGCGCGCAGGAAGGAACGGTCAGCGGCCGAGGCGGCGCAAGAGTTCCGCTTCGTCGATCACCGGGATCCCAAGGGTGGTCGCCTTCTCCAGCTTGCTCCCTGCCTCCTCGCCGGCGACGAGAAGATCGGTCGCCTTGGAGACGGCGCTGGTGACCTTCCCACCGGCCCCTTCGATCAGCGCCGTCGCCGCACCGCGAGCGAGGGTGGGGAGGGTCCCGGTGAGCACGACCTTGAGTCCCTTGAACGGCCCGTCGGCCACGGCGGCCTGTGGTTCATCCATGCGCACGCCGGCGCGCGTGAGCTTCGCGAGGAGGGCACGGATCGCCGGGTCATGCCCCCAGGCATGCACCGCCTCCGCCATCGTCCCCCCCACGCCGTGCGGCGCCTCGAGCGCCTCGACCGAGGCGTGGGTGAGCGCGTCCATCGTGCCGAAGGTGCGGGCGAGGAGCTTCGCCGACTCCGCCCCCACATGGCGGATCCCGAGCGCATGCAGCAGGCGCGAGAGCGGTTGCGTCTTGGAGGCTGCGATCGCGGCGACGAGTTGCTCGGCGCTGCGATCGGCGAAGCGCTCGAGCGCGCCCACCTGCTCGGGGGTGAGGGTGTAGAGATCGGCGACATCGGAGACGAGTCCTGCCGCGATCAACTGCTCGAGCCGCTGATAGCTCAGCCCCCGGATATCCATCCCGTCGCGCGAGGTGAAGTGCGCGAGCGCCTCGAGCCGCCGGCCGGGGCAGGCGACGTTCGGGCAGCAGATCGCGACCTCCTCCTCGTCGCGCACGACGGCGGTCTCGCAGATCGGGCAGCGATGCGGCGCCCGCACCGCGCGCTCCGTGCCGGTGCGCCGCTCGGGGACGGGGCCGATCACCTGCGGGATCACCTCGCCGGCGCGCTTCACCTGCACCACATCACCGATGCGGAGGTCCTTCTCGGCGATGAGATCGAAGTTGTGGAGCGTCGCGTAGGTGATCGTGGCGCCGCCGACCTCGACCGGGGCGAGCACGGCGCGCGGGGTGAGCGCCCCGGTGCGTCCCACCTGGACCTCGATGTCGAGGAGCTGTGTCTCGGCGAGGTCGGGGGCGAACTTGCGTGCGGTCGCCCACCGCGGCACCCGACCGCCGATCACGCCCAGCTCGGTCTGCAACGTCAGCGTATTCACCTTGACCACGCCGCCGTCGATCGCGAAGGGGAGGGTGGGGCGAATCTCACGCTCCAGCTCGCGCGCCCAGGTGTGCACCGCCTCGAGCGAGGGGCAGTGGCGCCGCGCCGGCGCGACGGGGATCCCCCAGGTGACGAGGGTCTCGAGCAGCTCCCACTGTGACTGGAAGGGGAGGGGTGCCGCCCCTGGCACGGCGAAGGCGTAGCCGAAGAAGCGGAGCGGACGCTTGGCCGTCTCGCGCGGATCCTTCTGGCGGAGCGCCCCCGCAGCGGAGTTCCGCGGATTCGCGAAGACCGCCTCCCCAGCGCGCACCCGCTCGGCGTTCATCCGCTCGAACCCCTCGAAGGTCATGTAGACCTCGCCGCGGAGTTCGATCAGCGGGGGCCACCCGTCGCCGGCGAGATGGCGCGGGATGTCGGGGATCGTGCGCACGTTGGCGGTGACATCCTCGCCCACGCTCCCGTTCCCACGCGTGGCGGCCGTGACCAGCACGCCGTCACGGTAGGTCAGCGAGATCGCGGCGCCATCGATCTTGAGCTCGCAGCAGTAGCCGGCGGTATCGACCGCGCCGCCGGTCAGCTTGCGGAGCCGGCCCTCCCACTCGGCGAGCTCGGCCTCATCGAAGGCATTGTCGAGCGACCCCATCGGCACCAGATGCGTGTGCTTCGCGAGATGGCTCTCGGTGACGGCGGCGCCCACGCGCTGGGTGGGGGAGTCGGCGTCGGCGAGCTCCGGGTGATCGCGCTCCAGCGCCTGGAGCTCGCGGAAGAGCTGGTCGTACGCCGCATCGCTGAGCGACGGGCGATCGAGCACGTAGTAGGCATGCGCCGCCTCCTCGAGACGGCGGCGGAGGAGGCTGGCGCGGGTCGTCGGGGTCTCGGCCGCGCTCACAGCCCGCGGAGTCGATCGGCGGCGAGCCGCTGATAGGTCCTGTCGTTGTATTCGCGCGCGGTCGCCCGGGCGATCCATTCATACTGCGTACGGGCGCCGGCGACATTGCCGCGGTCGGCGAGGATGCTGGCGAGATCGAGCCGATGCGTGATGCGATCGGGCTCGATCGCCACGGCCCGCTCGAGGGCACGCTGGGCCTTCTCCCAATCGGCCTCGCCGAAGACGGAGGCGCCGAGGAGCGTCTTGGCCGCGAAGCGCGCCACGGGGTTGAGTCGGAGGATCTCGGCGTGCCACATCCCGAGCACATGGTGCGCGCCGGCGTGGTCCGGGGCGATCGCGAGCGCAGCGAGGACCTCGTTCCGGACGAGGACGGCGTATTGCACGCGGTCGCGCGGACCAAGGGAGAGCGCCTTGCGGCCCGCCGCGATCGCCTTCACCACCCGCGCGTCGGGGTCGCGGGGCGCCAGCCGCGCCGCGGAATCGGCCCAGCGCGCCGCATCGGCGTAGAGGCGCGTCTGTCGCTCGGGCGTCGCGAACTGTCCTGAATCCACCGCGGCGATCGCCGCTTTCCAGAGGGTGGCCGCACTCCTACCTTCCTGTGCAGGCAGCGGGACGCTCGCGAGGAGCATCATGAGCGTCACCAGCGCCATCAATCGTCCCCGCCTCATCGTGTCGTTCTCCTGTCGATCGTGCGCGGGCATCGCGCGTCCCCGTCGGAACCTACTTCGCCTCCCCTCATGGGTCCAATGCGATTCCTCGAACTGATCGCGCGCAAGCGAGACGGCGGCCGGATCCCCGACGACGCCTGGCGCCCGATGATGCAGGCCTACGCCGCCGACGAGATCCCTGACTACCAGATGGCCGCGATGGCGATGGCGATCGTCCTCCGGGGACTCGATCCCGCGGAGATCGAGGGGCTCACCGCCGCGATGCTCGAGAGCGGGGCCCGCTTCTCGCTCGGGCATCTCCCGATGGCCCGCGTCGACAAGCACTCGACCGGCGGGCTCGGGGACAAGGTCTCGCTCATCTTGGCCCCGCTCGTCGCCGCGTGCGGTGTGGCCGTGCCGATGATGTCGGGGCGCTCGCTCGGGCATACCGGCGGTACCCTCGATAAGCTCGAGGCGATCCCCGGCTTCCGCACCGGGATCTCGATCCAGGAGGCCGAGGCACTGCTGGTGCGTCACAACTGCGCGATGCTCGGACAGACGGCGGAGATCGCCCCAGCCGACCGAAAGCTCTACGCGCTGCGTGGGGCGACGGCGACCGTCGAGGCGATCCCGCTCATCGCGGCGAGCATCATGAGCAAGAAGTTGGCCGAGGATCTGAATGGGCTCGTGCTCGACGTGAAGACCGGGGCCGGGGCATTCCTCCCCGACCAAGCGGACGCCCTCGCCCTCGCGCGTACGATGATCGACATCGGGGAGCGGCGGGGGTGTCGCACCGTCGCCCTGCTCACTGACATGGATGCACCCTTGGGCGAAGCGTGTGGCAATGCGCTCGAGGTCGCGGAGTCGGTCGCGGTGCTGCGCGGCGGCGGCCCCGCCGACGTGCGGGAGGTCACCGTGGCCCTCGCCGCCGAGATGCTCGTCTTGGGTGGCGTCGCGCCCGACCGCGCGGCCGGGCGCACGCTGGCGACCGCGGCACTCGACGACGGGCGCGCGCTCGCGCGCTTCCGGGTGATCGTCGAGGCGCAGGGCGGGGATCCCCGCGTCGCCGATGACCCCTGGGGGGTCATGACCCGCGCGCCGATCACCCAGACCATCGCGGCGCTGGCGGCGGGGGTGGTGCAGCGGGTGGAGCCACGGGCGATCGGGGCGGCGATCATCGCTCTCGGCGGGGGGCGGTCACACACCGATGACGTGATCGACCCGGCGGTGGGGGTGATGGT
>Ga0222713_10000377_pt1 | contig 49753 bp, 49 predicted proteins | sample C33_649DmetaG_FD_165061 | JGI IMG/M metagenome (GOLD analysis project Ga0222713, IMG submission 165061) | Estuarine water microbial communities from San Francisco Bay, California, United States - C33_649D | ecosystem: Environmental > Aquatic > Marine > Unclassified | place: USA: California...
TTCTTGATAATTATCTATTTTCTCACTTGATGCTGATAATTTACTTGTTTCTAAATTAGCAGGACCTTTAACAGAATTACTATCAGGAATTTCAGATTTTGTCTCTTTTTTTTTTTTAAGTTTTTTATCAAAACTATCTAAATTGTAAGCTTCTTGTAAAGTTGAATAGTACATAATATTTTAGATATTCTCTATTATACAAATAGGAAAGAAAAAACACAAAAAAAAAATTTATATAATATTAATGTAAAGAAGAACAATGAATGAATTAGACTTTCCAGATATTGTAAATAATATTATTAAAGGTTTTTTTATGGGATTTTTAATAGCATATTTAGTTATATATGGATTGAGACCATCAGCACAATATCCAGATAATATATTGGATATATTAGATAATCCTTGGATTTTTATAATATTGATATTATTAAATATATATCTATTACAATGGGATTTGACATTAGGATTATTATTATTATTGTCTATAATATCATTAATATTAGATATAATAATATTTACTGACGGTGAATTATTTAATAATAATATATATACCGAAACTTTAGAAAAATTTAAAGATAATGATAGCAAAGATAGCAAAGATAGCAAAGATAGCAAAGATAGCAAAGATAGCAAAGATAGCAAAGATGGCAAAGATAGCAAAGATAGCGAAGATAGCGAAGATAGCAAAGATAGCAAAGATAGCAAAGATAGCAAAGATAGCGAAGATGATAAAGATGATGATAAAGATAGCGAATATGATAAAGATGATGATAAAGAAAAAAAATATAAAGTAAAGGTTATAAATATGATAAATAAACTAAAAGAATTTTTAAAATTTATGAGAAGTAATAATAATATTTAATAATATTTAATAATATTTATAGTCTTTTAATAGAATTATAATGTTTTTAACTGGTATTAATAACATCGAACCATTATCAATATTTTTTTTAATATTAGTCCAATTTGGAGGAAGATACTTAAAAATTGAATTGACACCAGCACAACAAAAATTAATAAATAATTCAATATTTCAAAGTGTATTATTATTTTCACTTATTTATATGGCGACTAAAGATTTAACAAAAAGTATAATTATAATCATTGTATTATATATATTTATTAACATTTTATTTAATGAAAATAATAAATATAATGTTCTTTCTAAAAAATGGTTAATTGAAGAAAAAATATTAAAAGAAAAAAATTTTAAATCTTTAAAAGAAATTTATAAAAATAATATTCAAAAAATTATATAAGGATTAGATTATATTATATTATAAGCTGCTATAGCTCAGTCGGTTAGAGCACTCGGCTGTTAACCGAGCGGTCGCAGGTTCGAGCCCTGCTAGCAGCGTACCATTATTTTTATAATAATCATAAAAAAAATGATTTAGTTGAATATATATTGTTATTATATTATTAGAAATAAATGAATATTGTTACATATAATTATAATAATAATTTTAATAATGAATATATTGAAGATTTGTTAATAAATAAAGAAAAATTAATAATAGATGATAAAAAATTTTACTTTAAATTATCAGTTCCTTTAATTGATTATAATAATGAAAAAAAAATAATTGGTTCTAATACAAAATATGAAATAGGATTGGATTATTCTAATTTATTAACAGAGAAGATAGAAAATATATACATATATGATATTATTTTTTATTTAGAGAAAGAAAAATATATAATAGTTGATGATATTGATAAATTTAGTTTCATTAATAAAAATAATAAAATATTAAAGATTTTTATTGATATTATAGATAAATGTGAAAGAGATTATAGAAGACATAATGATATTTTATATATAATTAAAAAACATGTAACGTGGGTAGATTATTTTAATGGATATAAATTAATTGAATATGTTGATAAATTATTATATTATGCTATGACATACAATAATTTAATTAATGATATGATAATGATTGTGTCTCGAATAATAATTATAATCGATTATGACAAAGAAAATAACAAAAATAATGATTATGAATTATTCAAAAATCGTATTAAAGTATTTCAAAATAATATAACAGTATTAAAAGATGATTTAGAACAAACGAGACATGGAACAATGCAGAGAATCGCATATTTAGATTCGGGAACATCTAGAATATTAACAATAGTCGCTTCGATATTTTTACCAACAACTTTTTTAATTTCTTTATTATCAATGCCTTTTAAAGGTATCCCTTTTAAAAATAATAAATATGGGTATTTTATAGTATTATTTTTAATTACAATAATTTTTATAATACTTATATATTTATTTTATCAAGATTTTGCTAATTTATTTATAAAGCAATAAAAATTAAAAATTGATTATTATTTAAAAAATAGTTTAAACATAACACGAGTTATTTTAACTACTAATATTAAGAGATATGTCAATTTATCCAGAATTATCCTACAATGATCAAAAAGTTGAAATTCAAGAAGTTAGAGGAATTCAATTTAGTGTTTTAAGTCCTGAAGAAATTATTAAACGTTCAGTTGTAGAAATTAATAAAACGGATACATATGCGGGTAGCGAACCTATAGTAAGTGGTTTATTTGATTCGCGTATGGGAGTATTGGAGCATAATCGTATTTGTTGTACGTGTGAGCAAAAAAATATATTTTGCCCCGGTCATTTTGGACATATTGTTCTAGCTAAACCTGTATTTCATGCTATGTTTTTCGATATAGTAAAGAAAATACTTAATTGCGTTTGCTATAAATGTTCTAAATGTTTAATTTCACCTGACACACAACATAAGGATTTCAAAAATGATATGGCTAAAATTTTAATGATTAAAAATAACCAAAAACGCTGGGAAGCATATTATAAATTATGTAATACTACAACAAAACTTAAAGCTTGTGGCGATGACGATGTTGTAGGATGTGGAGCCGTTCAACCTACAAAATATCAAAAAGAAAACGCTATGAAAATTATTGCCGAATGGAAAGACAAAAAAAAAGAAGAAAAAATATCACAAGAATTTACAGCCGAAGATATTCTTAAAATTTTTAAAAGAATTACTGAGCGCGAAATGGAAATGATGGGATTTAATCCAAAATGGAATCGTCCTGAATGGATGATATGTACCGTTTTACCAGTACCTCCACCCGCCGTAAGACCAAGTATTATTGAAGAAAATGGGCAACGACGCGAAGATGATTTAACACATAAATTAAGTGATATTATTAAAACAAATAATAGTATTATTGATAAAATTAATAAAGGAGCTTCTGAAGATACTATTAAATATATTACAATGCTTCTTCAGTATCATGTATTTACATTTATTAATAATCAAATTCCGGGTCTTGCTCCATCACAACAGAGAAACGGTAGAAAATTAAAATCTGTATCAGACCGAATGAAAAAGAAAGAAGGGCGTATTCGTGGTAATTTAAATGGAAAACGTGTAGACCAATCGGCAAGGTCTGTTATTACTCCGGATCCTTATATTAGCATTGATGAACTTGGTGTTCCAATTAAAGTAGCCATTAATATAACATTTCCCGAGACTGTTAATCAGTATAATATTGATAAAATGAGAGAGTTAATTTTAAATGGTTCAGATAATTGGCCGGGAGCAAAATATATTAAAAAAAATAATACAACTATTAATTTAAAATATTCAAAGGATTTGGAGCAAAATGCTAGAGAATTGAAATACGGAGATGTTGTTCATAGACATTTAACAAATGGTGATTTTGTGTTATTTAATCGCCAGCCTTCATTACATAAAATGTCTATGATGTGTCATAAGGTTGTTATTATGCCTTATCAAACGTTTCGTTTAAATGTTCTTGATACACCACCATATAATGCTGATTTTGACGGTGATGAAATGAATTTACATTGTCCCCAAAGTGTTCAAACAATGAATGAATTGATGGATATTGCAGCTGTTCCGTATATGATTTTAGCACCAAGAGATGGAAAACCAATTATTGAAGTTGTTCAAGATACATTATTAGGTTCTTATAGATTGACGAAAGATATTACAACTATACATGATAAAACATTGGCAAATATGCAGATGGTTAATAGTTATTTTGGAGGTAAAATAATTGATAAACCTGATAAAAATTATATGTATTCGGGAAAATATACATATTCGCAAATTTTGCCACCAGGATTATTTATTAATAGAAAAAATAAGAAAAATGAAAAATTTGAAATTGATAACAGTGAATTAAAAAAGGGTAATTTAGATAAAACTGTATTTCATGGCATAACAACCGGTTTAATTCCAGTAATTTATCACGATTATGGCCCATTTGAAGTTAGAAAATTTTTAGATAATACTCAACGATTAATATGTAGGTGGTTATTAACAGCCGGTTTTAGCGTAGGTATTAGTGATTTAGTAACAGATAAACAAACAGATGAAAATCTTAAAAATAAAATTAAAGAAATGAAAACAAAGGCTTACAATAAATTAGATGAAATTCGCAGAGGTACCATTGATAATAACAGTATATTTAATAATGAAGAATATATTGAACGTGAAATTATTGGTATTTTAAATGAAACAACAAGTGAAGTTGGTAAAATTGGGTTATCACAGATTGATGAAAATACAAACAGAATGATTAATATGGTTAAATCTGGTTCAAAAGGGAAAGAAACAAACGTCGCCCAAATGATAGCATGTGTTGGGCAGCAAAATGTAGATGGCAAACGTATCACATATGGTTTTACTGATAGAACTTTACCCCATTTTACTAAATATGATGATGGTCCTGAAGCTAGAGGATTTGTTAAAAATAGTTTTATATCTGGATTATCACCTCAAGAAGTATTCTTTCACGCAATGGGTGGCAGAGAAGGACTTATTGATACAGCAGTTAAAACTTCAGAAACAGGTTATATTCAGCGCAGGCTTGTTAAAGCAATGGAAGATTCTAAAGTTCATTATGATAATACAGTAAGAACAGCGATTGGTTCAATTATCCAATATATTTATGGAGAGGATGGAATGGATGGATGTAAAATTGAAATTCAAAATATAAATAGTATTGATAAAAATTTTATTGAATTAGAACACGAATATCACCTTACAAGATTAGATAATTCGGAAATACATTTGACAACAGAAGCTTTCAATTCTATTGATAATGAAACTTATAAAAAGTGTTCTAAACATTTTAATGAAATGATTGATGATAAAGAATTTTTAATAAAATATGTATTTAATTATGAAAAAAAGAAAGTTATTAATTATCCTATTCCATTTGAAAGAATTTTAAATAATGCTAAACAGAGACTTAACAGCATTGGTATTGAAGCATTTAAAACAGATTTAACACCTGATTATATTCTTAATTCTATTGAAAAGATTAAGACTGAACTTTATATTAAAAATAAAGAACAAGGTACTAAATTCTTTCACATATTATTAAGACTTCATTTAAATCCCAAAAAACTTATATTTCATTATCATTTTACTAAAGAAATATTTGATTGGATTGTACTTCAAATATACGAATATTATAAACAAGCAATCGCCCAACCGGGAGAAATGGTAGGAATTGTTGCTGCCCAAACTATAGGTGAGTTAGGTACTCAAATGACATTAGATTCATTTCATGTATCTGGAACGGCAGCTGCAGTAAAAGCTACATCGGGCGTTCCGCGTTTAAAAGAAATTTTATCTGCTACTAAGAAAACAAAAACACCTACATTAATTATTTATATGAAGCAAGATGTAGCAAGTATAATTAATCCTGAAATGAATGAAGAAGGGGAAATAACAGATAATCGCCTAGATATTACTAAAAATCACGCAATGAATATTAAAAATTCTATTGAAATTACTAAATTATCAGATATACTTGAATATAGTGAAATTTATTGGGATAATGGTGAATATTATAGCACAAATATAGAAAATGATCAAGGAATGATGAAAATTTATAAAGAATTTGAAGAATTAGAAAATAATATTTGTAAAGAAAAAAGTTCTTCCCCATGGGTTTTAAGATTAGTATTTAATAAAACTAAAATGAACTTATTTGGTCTCAAAATGATAGATATTTATACAAAAATAAATCTCACATATGATAAATATATTGATTGTGTTTATAGCGATGATAATGCTGAAGAATGTATATTTAGAATTAAATTAACAGACACGGCATTAAAAGATATTGATGAAAAAGACGAAATAGCAACTATTAAAGCAATAGAGCATAATATTGTTTATCAAATTATTTTAAAAGGATACAAAGGTATTAAAAAAGTATCATTAAATAAAAAAAAATATACGAAATATAATCAAGATAATAATAAATTTGACAACATTGTAGAATGGGTTCTTGATACAGATGGAACTAATTTAATTGATATATTAGCAAATCAAAATGTAGATTCAACAAGAACAATTTCAAATGATATACGCGAAATTTATGATACACTTGGAATTGAGGCAGCACGCAATGCTCTATACAAAGAATTGGTTGCTGTAACAAGTGAAGGGTCTATGAATTATAGACATATGTCATTATTAATAGATACTATGACATATAAAGGGCAATTAATGTCTATTGATAGACATGGTATTAATAGAGGTGATATTGGACCATTGGCAAAATCATCATTTGAAGAAACAACAGATATGTTAATCAATGCAAGTATATTCGCAGAATATGATAAAGTAAATGGTGTTTCGGCAAATGTAATGCTTGGGCAACAACCTCCTTGTGGCACAGGTGATTGTAAAATATTAATAGATGAACAACATATGCACGAATTATTAAAAGACTTTGATGATATACATGATAATAATATCAATGAATTAGAAAAAATAGAAGAAGAAGATGAAGATGAATTTGATAATTTTAACACTTGTATAGAAAAAGGTTTAAATATTAATTTTAGAAAAGAGAATAATAATAATAATAATTGCTATAAATTACCAGAACAGAAAATTAAAATTATATAAAAATAACTAAGAATTTGAATTATTATCATTATCATCTATGCTATGATAATTGCTTTGTGAAGATGTTTTAGATGTATTATTTAATATTTTATTTTTAATTTCATCAGGGCTATCTTGTAATTCATAATAATAATAATCTTTAAAGTCTACATTTTTAATGATAGAATATGTTATATTATTTTTTTCAATCTTTCTATATAGCATTATTAAAGGTCTATGTAATAAATTATCATCAGCTTTAAATATTGTCGAAGTAACATTTAAATCTTTATCACCTGCTCTTTTTTCAACATTTACTGCTTTTCCATAATCAGACCTATTATGTATTAATATAATTGATATATTTAAAAGTTTTGCTATAAAAAAAATATGAATATCGCTCGCGAATTTAATATTTTTTTTAGATATTATATTTTTAAGTATTGTTTTTTTCTCTTCATAATCACTAATATCAAAATAAGTGTCAAAGAATATTCTTAATGTTTTAAATGATTTTTTTGTTTTTTTTATAATATTCATTTCTTTAACATATTCGCTATAAAAATGTGGGTCTTTAAATAACTTTTTAACTCTTATATTAATTCTTTTATTGTTATTATTAATAGTACTATCAAAAGTATCAAAATAATATTCATTTACTTTTTTAATTATATCATTATAATCAACTATATTAATATCAAAGATATTGAGAAAATAATTAAAGAAATTTTCTATTGTTTTTTCATTATAATTATTTTTTATATATCTTAACTTATACCATATTTTCTTTTTATATTTAGTCCATTTAGAATTAAGTATATGCTCTTCACCTTTAAAAATTTCAGGAATATCATTATATGAAATTTCTTTTTTTATTAATTTATAATTATTTTTTATTTCTTCAATATAATTACTATTATTAGGCATAGCTTCGTGATAATTAATAATATTTTTTGGTATTTTATCCATTATAGTATATTGGCTAAATAATAACTCGTTGCCAATATCTTTAACTCCATTTGATAATTCGTTAACATAATCATATTTTGAATATAATAAAGATTTATTATACCATTTTTTTATACTTTCTATAGATATTAATGGTATTTCTTCTAAAATTATTTGAATATCTTTAATAGAACTTGAAGATATGCTATTGGTAGAAGTAAATCCATTTAATAATGTTTTTATTATTTCTTTTCTAGATTTTTTTGATAGTTCTTTGTAATATTCGTTTGTAAATTTCTTATTTAATAAAGTGTTTTTTATCAAATATCTTAATTTTTCTAAAGTTTTATTTTTCTTTTTAATATTGTTAGTATAATTATAATAATTATTTAATGTATCAAATGGTAATATATTATTACTATTTATTTTTTCATAATCATTATTTTTTATTATTAAACGATTTCTCATAAGTTCTTTTGTATCTACAATATTTTCACCTATATCAATATCAAACCCTAAATCTTTTATTTTATTAATATATTCTTTAAATGAATTATATACATCTTTGTATATTTTAATGTTGTATTCCTTATTAATAATATCATCATTAAATATAATATTTTTAATATTAAACTCTTTAATTAATAATGGTAATATTAATATTGATTGTTGTTTAAATCTTAATAAAATATTATTTTTTAATAGTATCTTGTCTATAGTGTAATCATTATTAATAATAATACTTTCAAATACAAAAAATTCACTATCGTCCCTTATTATTTTATTTAATATATTTATATTTTCTTTATTATTGAATATGCTAATATTATAATCATCTAAATCATATTTATTAGAACATTCTAAAAGTATATCCTTCATTACAGGATATTCATTTAAACTAAAATAGTATTTATCTTGCTTCATGTTAAGAGAACGAGTTATTAGTGGTTCGTAATAATTATTTTCTTTAATTATCATTATAAATTTCTTACTTTTGTCCAAATAAGGATATAAATCTATATATTTTACATAATGGGGGCAAATAATATTTATATTTATATTATCATCTATTCTTTCTATATCCCATAAAATTAATAATCTATTATAAATAATAGCAACTAATGAAGTTAAATATTGCGTACCTTTATCAAATGGATAATTGTCAGAAGAAAGAAATTTTATAAATTTATTATATGATTTATATATATACAATAATCTTGATTTTTTATAATTTGCTTCTTTAGAATTATCAGAAAATGCCGGCAAATCAATATTAATATTTTTAAAACTTTTAAGATGTAAAATTAAATCATTATATAATTCTTTATTATTTTCAGCAATAATTGGTTCAAAATCTACAAAATCTTTACATACATTAGCATTATCAAGAGAAATGAAAGTTACTATATCTAATTTATTTATAATATCATCTATAAATTCTACTTTTGTTTTCCCCAATAAATAAGCTACAACATTTATAATATTATCATATTTTAATGGAATAGATTTGATATCAATTAAACCTTTTCTTAAAATGCAATCTTTTTTATTAATATTATTAGGAGATATACATTGTTTAACATATTCTTTATAATTTTCTGGTTTTAATATTTTATATAATTCACTTGATATATCACCATATCTATTATAATAAGGTAAAGGGAATTTATTCATAATATAATTTTGGTCATCGTAATTATCTACATTATTTATTACATTTGATTTATTTGGACTGGTTGAAGTTTTTTTAGAGATATTATTTAATTTGCTATTTGTTTTTTTTCCCGAATTTTTATCTATATTAAGTAAATTTTTTGGATTTTCGTTCGGTTTTTTTTTACCACAACAAGGTAAATTAATTTTTTTTATTAAATAAGCATATCTAGGATTATTAACATTTTTCATATCTTGATTTAAATACATTACATCTTCATTCTCACCAGGACATTTTGCGTTTGTATCACTTTCATCTAAAGGAATTTTACTAATAGGACACCATTTACGAGGACATGTATAATAATTTAAATTATCTTCACTACTACCATATTCTATGATATTATCAAATTTGTTATCCAATCCTATTTTTTTTAACTCATTCATTTCTTCTTTTGATAAAACAACTGGTTGATGTTCGCGTTGACATTTCCGCGATTTATTATTGTCTTTATATAATTCTTTATCTGCGTTTCTCAACCTATTAATTAAATAATTTTTATATTCATTACCTTTAACACCTCCTTTAAATTTATCTAGATCGTCAAAATCTATATCTTCATTCAATAATAAATTATCATCTTCTGATGAAGATTTTTTAGGAGATTTACTTTTATCTTTTGGTGGTGATACATGTTTTAATTCTTTCTTAACAATTTTTTTATTAGTATCGCGAATATTTTCTATAATTTTTGTTAACCAAAATTTAATATTATATAATTCTATAGAAGATTTACAGTTTTTAATATCTATTTCAAAACCACTACCACTTTTTTTAACAACTATATAAGTACCTTCTATAATATTTGGATTTTTATCTAAATTATTAAAACCAATATCACCTATGAATTGTAATTCATTTTTAACTAAGGATGATGCTTCTGTTTTATTATAACCAAATGAAACTAATTCTTTAATAATTTCATCTTGTTCTATACCAACTATTAATCTTGATTTTATATATGATGTAACATCAAACTTATTATTTAACAAATCATTTACTCTTTTATATATATAAAACCCGCTATTTTTCTTTTTATCATTTTTAAATGTTATTGCTTCAAATATATTTGAATAAGTCCCTATTTTTTTTATTAATGTAGGATATTCTATATTATCAATTGTTATTTTAATTCTTAAATTAATATCTTTTTCGATAGGATTTATAGAATAACCCAAATAATTATTTATATATTTTACTATTTCTTCTTTATCTGCTATAAGTTTATCCCATTTATTGCCATTATCTATATGATATTTAAAATTAATTATTATTTCGTTATTTACAATATTTAATTTAGAATTCTTATTTTTATAATAAACATTTAGTTGCTCTTCCTTGTTATTTACAATATTAAATATATATGATAAATCTTTTTCATTAATAAAATTATGTTCTTTAAATAATTTATATATTGCATTATTATTATTAATTAATTGGATTATGGGAAATTTTTCGTTTGTTGATAGTTTATCAAATAATAAAAGTAAATTATCAAGTTCATTCATACTCGCGCTAAATGACACATCATTATATTCCTCCAATGATATTTTAGCATATTTAATATTTTTATTATATAAATTAATTAATACATCTTCGTTTTTAATAAGTTCTTTTGTTTTTTTATTAAAATCATCTTTTTTAATTTTTAAATTATAGTAATATGAAATATCATATTTAAAATCATTATAAAATACAATATTTATATTAGTTAAGTTTAATAATTTATGTTTTTGTTTTATATCAATTGGTTCTTTTAATAATTCGGAATTTCTATCAGTTGATTTAAACGGATTTATGTTATATCCCTTCCATTTTATTTCATTTATATCAAACATTAGATTTTCTTCATCATTCCATATATAAAATGGATAAACTATATCTTTATCGTATTGGGATAAATAAAATGCTATTTTATTAAAAGAATCTTCATAATTATTATCTTGAAATATATACCCTTTTATTATTGTAAAATTATCATCATATTTATCAGTACCATTATCAAAAACATAAGTTTTAAAAGTAGAATCATTTAACCATCTTTTTACAAATATTGGTTTTAATAATTCCATTATAAATATGTATTATCTAATAAATTATGAAGAAAAACATATTAATAATTAAATAATATTATTATTAAGTAGTAATTATCATAAAAATAAATGGATTATTTATTAGTGAATAAATTTATTAACACTCTTACTAAATATAATAGTACATCAAATAATGAAAAAGATATATTGAATAAATTTATTCACTTATTAAAAAAAAACAAAGAAAATTTTCAAAACAGTGAAACTAATAAAATGTCATATGAAGATATTCAAAAAGCTATTATTGAAAAACAAAACGAACGCGACGCTGATGACAAAAGAATTTCTGTAGGGGAGATAATATTAACGGATGAACAAATTGTAGAAAAGCCCGAAGATAAGCCTGAAGATAAGCCTGAAGATAAGCCTGAAGATAAGCCTGAAGATAAGCCTGATAATAAGCCTGATGATAAGCCTGAAGATAAGCCTAATGATAAGCCTGAAGATAAGCCTGAAGATAAGCCTGAAGATAAGCTAGACGATAAAAGCGAAGAAAATCCTGAAGATATTGATTATGAAATAGATATAATGTCTCAATTTAAATGGGTATTATTAGCAATTGGTATTTTTATATTTTTAGTTTTAATTATTGCTCTAATTTATTGGTATATGACACCTTCTTACGAATATCAAAATGAAGTAAAAAATATAAATAATTATGACGTTAATACATATAATAAAAACAATTCAGAAACATCAATATTTGGGTCGTTATTTTCAAATAGTAATTCAAATGATGAAAATAGACGAGAATTAGAAAGAAATTCAATATCATCGCAAGAAGCTTTGAGACAACAAGAGTTGAGACAACAAGAAGTGTTGAGACAACAAGAAGTGTTGAGACAACAAGAAGTGTTGAGACAACAAGAAGCACAGAGACAACAAGAAGCGCAGAGACAACAAGAAGCACAGAGACAACAAGAAGAGTTGAGAAAACAAGAAGCACGGAGACAACAAGAAGCTTTGAAAAAACAGGAAGAATATAATAATGATAATAAAAATAATAATTCATTCATTAGTAATGATTTTTGGGGAACAAATAATAAAAATAATACTGATAGCTCTGTAGATGAAAAAAAAATTGGAGGAAATGTAAAAAGAAAATATAATAGAAAAGCTAAATAAATGAATACTCTCTTAATATGTTATTTATAATATAACCAATATAAACACCAATTAATAAAATTATAATTGATGAAATAGAATTATAAAATATATAATATAAAACCGATGCCAATAAAATTATGAAAGGATAATAATTATTAATATACTCTAAAGATAAATAATACATTTAATTATATATAATAAAAAAAATTTAAATAATAAGCGGTTTAATATGTCCAACGCGTATATTTGTATTAACCATAATTTGATAACCCGCTTTAATGACATTCTTTGAAAACGCCACATCTTCACTACATATATCTCTAATTATTTTATCATCATCGCATTTAATTTCTTGTATATCAGAGTCAAAATAAGGATATTTAATTTTATCAAATACCTCTTTTTTAACAGCCATAAATCCCATTCCTGAATAAACTACTGGAAAATATTTAAATTCTGTTTCTTTTTTCCATTCATCAATTTCATTTGGTGTACAAAATTTAAAACTACCATTTTTTTTGAAATATTCAATATCCCAGTCTTTTACAAAAGCAAAATTTGTTAAATCAGACATTCTATACATCCCGCATACAACTGGGTGTATATCGGTTGATTCAATTAATTCAATAACTTGTTCTGGGGTAAATATAATATCACTATCAATAGTGATCCATACATCAAAATCAATATCATTGAACGGTTTTTGATCTTTTCCACGCAAAGTATCTAAACCAAGAGTGTGCATCCTAACGAATGATACAAATGAACCTGTAGCAGGAGAAATCATTATCTCATATTTACGCATATCCCATAATTTACTTATTGTTGATGTCCAAGAAATTAAAAATTTTGAACTAAAATTATCTCCAGGCAAAGCAAAAATAATTTTTTTAAGTTTTTTTTCATCGTTTATTTTTACTTCAGTATTATCTATAACTGTATTTTGCGTGTCCATATTTAAAAATATGGTTTTATTCTTATATCATTTTGAAGTATAACAATATATACCCTATTAAATATATATAAAATATAATTATATTATAATAGATAAGTCATAAATGTCTCAAACGAATGACATTTCATATAATATTGAAATTGACAATACATCTTTACGGTCTAATCAACCTGAAAAAATTACAAAACTGCTAAAACCACATCAATTAGCATGTTTATACAAAGCGATACATATGGAAAACGTTGGTTCTATAAATTACAAAATTAAAAAAAAAGATTGGAATGGAGAACATTACGAAGATGTTAAAATATCTACTAATATCGGTATATTAGGCGATATAGTAGGATATGGTAAAACTTTAACAGCATTGGCAATAATAGCACATAATCCATTAAATAATATACATATCAACAATATAATGACACATAGTTATCACAGTGTTAAGGGATATAATTATTTTACGGCTGTATCAAATAATAAGAAAACACCTAATGTTTATGATATGATAAATTCTACATTAATTATTGTTCCAAGAGGACCTGTATATGTTCAATGGGAAAAGACATTAAAAGAAAATACAAAATTAAAATATTTAGCAATAGACAGTTTAACATTTATTAAGAAAACTTTACCTGAATATAATTTAAGTAACGAAAATGAAATAATATCGTTTTTTAATCAATATGATGTTGTATTGATTAAAAATACAACATTAAACAATTTATTAGAATATTATAATAATAACCAAAAAGATAAATTTATTAACAAATGGAAAAGAATAATAATAGATGAGTGTCATGATATAATAAATAAAATAGAAATTTTCAATTATTTATTCATATGGCTTATAAGTGGAACTTATATGAATATTTGCGATAGATATTATTGTACTTCTTATTCGCAATATTATAATATCAAGGAAATTCTAAAGGAAGAATACATTGATTTTTTATTAGTTAAATGTAATAAGAATTTTGTTAAAGAAAGTTTTAATATTCCTTTGTTAGTTGAAAATTATTATTTATGTAAAATGTCAAAATATTTAAAAGTTATTAAAAATTACATTAATCAAAGTGTATTGGAAAAAATAAATGCGAATGATATATCTGGAGCAATTAAGGAACTAGGTGGTAAAAATGACACAGAAGAGGGTATAGCAAAATTAATTTGTTCCGATATGAATAAATCATTGTCTAATAAAAAAAAAGAAAGAGAATATATATTGACTTTAGATATTCCAGAAGAACAGAAAGAAAATAAGATTAAAATTATTGATAATGAACTTAAAATTTTAGAAGATAAATTAAAGGATTTAACAGAAAGAATTACAGAAATTAAAAATAAAACTTGCTCTATATGTTTAGATAATATTACAAATCCAATTATATTAGATTGTACTCATTTATTTTGTGGTTCTTGTTTATTTCAATATTTAAATAATATTAATTTAAATGTTAAAAAATGTCCTGAATGTAGAACAGAAATTAAAAGCGAAAACTTAACAGCAATAGTTCCAATTAATAATATTGAAATTGAAAATGTTCCAATTAAAAAATATGAATTAATTGGAAAAGGTTTACTAACAAAAGAAGAAACATTAATTGAATTAATTAAAAATAATATTGATGGTAAATATATTATTTTTAGCAGGGTTGATAGTTTTAGTAAAATAATTACAGAATTAACAAATAACAATATCACCTATTCAACATTAAAAGGACATACTACACATATGATGAACGTGTTAAACGATTTCAAAAAAGGTAAAATTAATGTCATATTGTTAACTACACAATATGCAGGTTCTGGGATAGATATTAGTTATGCGACTGATGTTATTATTTTACATTCAATGGACGCTGATAAACAACAAGCTATTGGTCGCGCACAACGTGTTGGTAGAACTTGCTCATTAAAAGTACACAATTTATGTTATGAGCATGAAATACCTCAATAATATAAAAATTGATTATTTTATATTTATTTAAAAATATAAATATAATTTACGAATTGTTATAATGGTTGATGTTAGAAATGCACTGAAAGGTTACAATAAAAATAATAGATATCGCAAATATCCCGAAAATATTGAGAGGTTTAATGAAAAAATTATGGGTTGTTATACATCTAAATATTTTGAATGCAATGACAATATGACGCCTAAAATTTCCAATGAAAAACAAAAAAAATTTTTAGATACAGCCGCTAAAATTGCTGAAAAATCACCGATGTATCCTCATAAACACGGGGCAATAATAGTCTATAGAGACAAGATAATTTCATCTGGATTCAATTATTATGTTGGTGATTTTAGTGTCCATGCTGAAGTAGCAGCAATATCTCATATAAAAAAAAAGAACAGGAATATTTTAATTGATTGTGATATATATGTGGTTAGAATAGGACCCAAAAGTTTCAATAATCCTTTAAAATATTCTCGTCCTTGCCCCAATTGTCAAAATACAATAATTAAAAATAATATTAAAAATGCATATTATTCGACTTCATACGAATATGATAATATTAGAAGTATAATACATAAAAAAAATAGTTGTGAATGCTCTTTTGTATGAATTATTATAAAATTTTAAAGAGTTAACGAAACTTTGGGAATTATTCTTTTTATATTTTTTTTAACTACTGTTTCACGGTCTTCCTCAAATATTCTTTTTAGTAATTCTTCACCAGATAAATTATTATATTGTATTATTTTTGTTTTAATATCATTCATTTTAATAGGTACTTTACATTCTTTAATATTTGTTTTAATTCTTCCATGTTGTGTATTCAAATCATTATATTTATAATTAAACATAAATTCTTCTATTTTATTATTTAAAACTCTTTGATAATTTTTTCTTTCCTTCATAGCAATTTTTAATTTTCGTATTTGATCATCATATTTAAACCAATCATTTACTAAATTTTTAAAAGTTTCTAATTCTTCGGCCGAAGGCTCTGATCTTTCTTCATTTATTATATCTTCTACAATTGATGAATTTTCCTCCATTATAATAATTATAACTATGTTTTAAATCCTTAAATTATTTTTTAATAAAAAGGTTTAAAGATTTAAAACTTCTATCTCCTTCATAATTATCAATTATTTTCCCGCCTTTTATTTTAATTATAGTCGGAAATCCGTAAATATTGCTTTTGTATTTTTTTAGCATATATTTTATATTATCTTTTTCTACATTAATAATATTAATATAATTATCATTAAAATATTTTTTTTTGATTTTATTCCATACAGGAATTAATTCATTACAATACCAGCAAGTATTAGAATAATATAATACAATACTTACTTTTTCATTAGATTTAATAATATCGTTTATATCTTTTTTATTATTATATAAATATTCGTAAATCATATTTAATAATATCTAATATATTTATATTTTGTTATTAATAGAATTATGAATAATTATCATTTTATTGAATTTAACACAGATTATAATATGAAGGAATTAAGTGCTAAAAAATCTTGTGAAAATATGTCATTTTTATCTAAATCTGATTTTGATTATCAAAATAAAAAATTCATTAATATATTTCAAATGGGCAATTGTTATTCTCAACAAAATTATGAAAATGATATATATAATATAAAAACAAATGAAAGTGGTTTATTAAAAGGTATAAATATTAATAAAAAAAGCTGTATATATAAACGTCCCGCATATAACGAAGGGGACTGGACAAAACAATATGATATATCCAACATGAATAAAAATACAATAGATGATAGGTTTTTATTCGATTATCAATCTAAGGCTAAAACAAATTCAGAATATAAAATTTGTGGTAATTTAGTAGATTTTTCACTATTAGGGGAATGCAATAAGCCTCCATTTTTTACTTATACGAGAACATTTACTAATAATTTTGATAATTGTGTATAGAATTATAATAATCATCTATAAATGATTTAATTATTATATATTTGTCACTACTTATTTTTTTTCCCATATCTGTTTTAATATGATTAATTAATATTGTTGTACGATGTTCTATATTTTTTATAATATTTTCAATATTACTTTTTTTATTTATTATACCATATGTAAAATATCTTGATATACCCAGGGCACCAAGTGATTCTATTCTATCTGCGTCGCGAATACAATTCAATTGTTTATCTAAATTATAATTAATACATTTAGCATTTGCATTATCCAATTCTAATTCTTTCGATAAACTTACATTACAAGCTAAATATATTATTTTATTGCTTATATTTTCATCTAAATCATCTTTTAAACTATTAAAAAATATTCTTAATGTTTCCTCCTGAGACATATTATCTTTAGAATATTTATGGTCATTTATATCATGTAATATAGAAGCAATAATTATTTCAAATATTTCATCGCTATTCAAACCTTCCGAAACAGCTATTTTAGTTGCCAAACATTTAACCCTTAATACATGTTCAAAATTATGTGAATCATCATATTTACTCATATACTCCTTAGCATATTTCTCTGCTTTATTTATAATATTCATATTATTAATGATTAAGTATTTATCATATTTTTTATATGAAAAATTGATAATTATATTTATATATAATATATTATAATAATACTATGGTGAAACATTATGTCGGTGCTCATATTAGTCAAGATAAAACAATTATCGAAACTATGAATAATATAAAAAAAGCAGGTGGCAATGCTTTACAAATATTTGTTTCAAATCCAAGAAGTACAACATTAAATAATCCAGAAAAATATATTAATATATCCAATGATGTTAAAAAATATATTATTGATAATGATTTTAAATTAGTAATCCATTCACCTTATGTAATTAACATTGCTAATGAATTTAAAAATAATAAGAGAACTATATTAATTGAAGATTGTTATTGGGTAAAATTATTAATACATGAATTAAAAATAGCAAACTCATTAGGTTCTGTTGGTGTAGTATTGCATGTAGGTAAGTCTGTTAAATTATCTTATAATCAAGGTTTAAAAAATATGAAGAATTGCTTAGATTATATTATAAAAGAAATGATTAAAATAAATTTAAATACCAAAATTATCATAGAAACACCCGCGGGACAAGGAACCGAACTATTAACAAATTTAAATGATTTCATAATTTTCTTTAATAGTTTTACAGATGAACAAAAAAAATATTTAGGTATTTGTTTAGATACAGCTCACATATGGGCTCTAGGTTATGAATTGGAAGATGCTTATCAAATATTATTTAAAAATACTGCTGACTATATAAATATAATTCATCTTAATAACAGTTTAATTAATAAAGGAGAACGTAAAGATAGACACGCGGTAATGTTAAATGGAAAAATAAATAATAATGATATTAATAATTTTATACTAAAATTAAAAAAACATAATACGATTATAATATTAGAAACACCATCAGTTTCTTATGATAAAGAATTTAAACACATATATAAAATTTTACAATAATTTTAATCATTAATTAATATCCAATCTTCGGGAGGTATTAGGTCGTGTGTTTTTTTATCACTATAATATTCGCCGAACCATTTTTCAGGTGCTATTTTAACAGCTTCTTTATTTACTGATAAATAAGCTCCTAACCAAGAAAATGTGCTATTTGCAATAATATAATTATCACAACTACACATTAATAATAATTGTTTCCAATCAGGTATATTATCTGCTACTTTTTTATAATTTAAATTTGGAAAATTATTATTTATGTGTTTTAAATATTCATTTGCAATATTATTATCACATTCTTGACAAAATACTAATATATTATATTCTGATAAATTAATATTATTATCTTGTAATTTTTTAAAAGATTTTAAATAATATGATAAAGTTTTTATAGGATGTCTTTCTTGAAGAAAATAATAATCTCCTATTCTAAAATGCATTGATATAGTTTTTCTATTAAAATATTCAGGATATTCATTGCGAATAGTAGAAATTTTATCATCAATATTTAAATATTTTTTAATTTTATTGATATTATGTTTAAAATATTTATCACTCTGAAAAAATCCTTTTAATAATATATCATTTTCATATTCTGGTATTTTTTTATAATTAAATTCTATTTCTTCATATATATTAGTAATATCACATTTATTACTAATTTTATCTTTTAATTCTAAAAACATATTATTCCAATAGTATTTTGGCATTCTGGATGTATTATAATATATTAAAAAATCATCACAATAATCAATATAGTAAGATAATAAAGTAAAAATCATAAATATCTGATTTCCTAACCCAGAATGTAATTCTATAGCTACTTTTTTCATATCTTAATATATTAATATTATTTATTGTTATATATTATAAAAATTGATTATATATATAAACATTTGATAATATTATATTATAAAATGGCTTCTAAAATTACTATTGCTTCAATCCTTAAAGAGAAAATCACTAAAATGCCTAATGAAATTAATAATAAAAAAGAAATTGAAAAATATTTTAAAGAAGCTCTAAATGAAACTATTAAAGAATTGAAGAAAAACAATGAAGACAAAGAAAAAAAACCATTGACTAAGTATCAAGAGTTTATGAAAGAAACTCAAAAAAAATTAAAGGATGAATTCCCTGATTTAACTGCTAAAGAAAGATTTATTAAAGTCGCCGAAGAATGGCAAAAAGAAAAATCAAAGAAGGCTGAAAATGCAAATGAAGAAGAATAATTATAAAGATTTTAAATATTGTAATATTGTTCCAAATCCTTCTGCTATATTTAATTCATTATTACTACTAACCATTCTTATATCAATATGAATCCATTTATTTCTATATTTTTTTTCTATAAAATTCATTAAGAATAGAGAAGCTGTTAAATCGTCTCCTTTTTTACAATTATATCCGCTATTTTTAACATCTGCTATATTTGATTTAATATAATTCATATATTCAATCCATGGCGGGATTCTTAAAATTATTTCTCCATAAATTTTACTAAATTTAATAATATTTTTAGAAAACTTTTCATTTATTGTAAAATATGAAAAACTTGTATTACAATATTTATCAGAAGCACCTGTTAATGTTGCTATATCTAATATATAGTCAGGTTTATATATTTTACATATATATGATAATGAATCTGCTAATATTAATCTCCCTTCCGCATCAACATTTACTATTTCTACTGTTTGTCCATTATATGCTTTAATTACATCATTTGGTTTCAATGAAGAATTAGATATTATATTTTCAACTAATGGACATACACATATTATCTTATTATTACTTTTATTTTTAACTAAATTATTGAATAAACCGAAACTAATACACGCACCCTCTTTATCCATATACATTTTATTCATATTACCTGCATTTTTAATAGAATACCCCCCTGTATCGATTGTTACTCCTTTACCAACTATACAAATAGATTTTTTATATTTTTGCGGTTTATATTCTAATATAGCTAAATAAGGTTTATTATATGAATGATGACCGAGCATATATATTAAATTTAAACCTAATTTTTTTATAGCATTACAATCATATATTTTAACATTTACATTTTTATTATTTTTATAATAACTTTTAACATATTCAGTGAATATTTTTGGTGTCATTTTATTTGAAGGCTCATTTATCATATTTCTAGTAATATTAGCAGAATGTATGATATCGAGGATTTCATCTCGTTTATTATATTTTGGTATATAAAATGTTAATTCTATATTTTTACCATCCTTTTTATATTTATTAAATGTATAAACACCTTGTACCACTTTATATATAAATGAAAATATATAATTATATTTCAATCCCGATAAATTAAATACAATTTTTTTACTTTCATTTAAATTATATTTTATAATATTCTTAACATTTATAGAAAAATTAAGAATATCCATATAGTTATTAATCAATATACAATTATTTTTTTTTGTAGAGCAAACATTTATTATATTATCGTTGTAATTTATTTCATCAACAAATTTAATATTCATTCTATAACATATTTATACTTTTAAAATTATGTTAAAAAAAATTATTTATTCTGTAAAATTAATTGTGAATTTTCAAATTTATAAATAGTATCAGCTAATTCAAGAGCTGACTGACGATGAGCTATAATAATTATAGTAATATTAGCGTCTTTAAAACATTCTCGAATAGTATTTTGCACAATATCTTCACATTTTGGGTCGAGTGCCGAAGTTGCTTCATCAAATATTAATATTTTTGGTTTCCTTATCAAAGCACGTGCGATTGATATTCTTTGTTTTTGTCCACCTGACAAAGAAGATAATTCAGTACCTTCAATTTTTGTATCATATTTATTTGGTAATTTCATAATGAAATCATGTGCGTTTGCTTGCTTTGCAGCTTCTATTATATCTTCTTGAGTAACATTATCCAAACCATATGCTATATTATTAGATATAGTATCGCTAAATAATACACTATCTTGGGCAACATATCCAATCTTACTTTTTACCCATTTATTATCATATAAATTTATATCTATATTGTCTATTAATATTTCTCCGCTTTCTGGCTCTAATATTCCAATTAATATTTTTACTAATGTGCTCTTTCCAGAGCCGGAATCTCCTATAATTGCTATTTTTTCTCCACTTTTTATATTAAAATTAAAATCATCTAAAATATATTCACTTGATTTTTCATATTTAAATTTAATATTTTTAAATATTACATCTCCGCATAATTTGCTATTTGATGTTATATAATAACCTTTTTTTACTTCTTTTTTATCTAATATATTTATTATTCTATTATATGGTTCTTTAAATTTAATAAATTCATTATTAAAATGAATTATAGATTTTACATTATCGTATAAACTTTGATTATGTAAAATAAATGTTATTAGTCCATCGATAGTATTTAGATATCTGGCTGCTATAATTATAGCAATTGTTGTTAATGTTGGTATATTACTAACAAATAAAAGATTAACACCGTATAATAAAGAATTTTTATAGTTGTAATCTTTTATTTTATCGTGATAATTTTTATACTTATTTTTACATTTATCTTCATTTGCATATGTTTTTACAACAGATATATGCGATATTGTTTCGTGCGTATATGTATTAATTTCCTTATTTAATTCGTCTATACCATTCATATAATATTTATCTAATCTTTCATATAAATTTGAAATAAGTAAATTAATTGGTATCAATAAGAATGCTACCAATGTTAATTTCCAAGATATATTTTTTAATAACCATATAGTTGCTATAACATGTATAGAAGAGCGTGATATTACATTAATATTTAATGATATTAAATCTGATACAATTCTAACATCATTATTTACATACTCAAGCAATGTATTGACTGGGGTTATTTGATAATATTTACTTTCTTGATTTAATATTTTACCATAAATTATATTTTTCAATCTAACATTCATACATTTTTGCGCATATGAAAAACAAGTACCTCTTAATGAGGTTGTTATCATCGCCAATATATTCGCATATAATAAGTTTATTAATCTTTCATTGGAAAAATCTCCCTGCATAAGCCTACTTGTATGTTCACTCGCAAAAACACTAAAATAAGAGCCAGCGCATCCACATAATAAACCAACTATACTAATTTTAATATCTTTATCACATAAATTAATATATCTTATAATAATAGACATTTTATAATATAAATTATATTATATTTTCTTAAATCAATATTTTATAATTTTCAGGTAAATTTTTGTTATCTTCTATTTTAATATATTTGAATTTAAGGTTTTCATTAAAAATACAATTATTTTTATTAATATTATTTTCTATATTACATAGAACTTTATAATTATTATGTTCTTGGTGAGAAAAATTTTTAATTTTATTTTTTATCATTTCAATACCTCCAAAATAAGAAAAATGCCAACCTGCATTTGTGATATTTTTATCAACAATAGGTACTCTTATATTTTCTAATAATGTAATAATATCATTTCTTAATGATGTTTTTAATTTATTATATAAACTATATCTTAATAATTTTGCTTTTTTCCAAGTATTAGGTTGTTTATAAGTTAAATAATAATAATAAAAATCCATATCTAATCCCAATAAATATTCATTGGATATATTTATATTATTGTTTTTAATATTTTCTAGCATTTTTTTATTGGGTATTTCATCACAATCAGAAATGATAATAATATCTTCGTCATTTAAATTTAGTTTTTTTATACCAGTATCTATATGAGATCTTTGATACTTCTCGTTATCCCATGGATTATCTGTATTTGGCATATTATCCACAACTATATATATAATTTTATCAAGAAACTTTTGATATAAATGTATATTATTTTTAAAATTTAATTCTTTAGAATTACCTACAAATGTGTTTTTAGCTTCTACAATAACAAAATGATCAACAACATCATATAATTCTGTTAACCTTAATAATAACATTTTATATTCATTGTAAAATGTAAAACAATCTATAATTTTCATTTAAAATAAATAATATAATATTCTTTATATAATAATAAAAATTGATTGCTTATAATATAATTTGTATTATTATAAAATCCTGATAGATAATGTTTTCTCACAATGCTTCTTCAATCCCAATCAACTATGTAACCGGTGATTATAATATTTCGTTGAACTTAACATTCGGAGAAGGAAAAGATTCTGAAATTGTTAAAAATGAAAACGAACGTAAAAATTTTAATGAAAGTTATAATATTGAAGTTTATGAAGTTTTTGATGGCGAAGATTATAAAAAAGGGTATCGCATTCTTTGTAATGAAGGTGCTTTTGTTGTTAAACTTAGTAATATTGAAATTCAAAAAATTAACAATAATGAAAGAGAAAATTACGAATATGCTATTGGTTTTGCTTTAGATAATGAAAAACCAGAATATTTCGGTGAAATGTCAACAATTCCGTATAATATTGAGCGCGATGGGACATTATGGACTATTCCAGCTAATAAAGGTAGCAGTTTCAATTTTGATCAAAACCCTAAAGCGAAATACCAATGGGTTGCTAAAAGAGCTCTTGATATTAATTATGAACCTACCGAAGAAGAGGTTGAATTAGGTATGGAAAAAACTAATGAAAATACGGGGTTAATTTATTTGACTTTTATGGTATATAAAAAACCTAAGGTACAAGAGCCTACGCGCGGATTTACAAGAGGTATTACACGTGGGGCTACACGTGGGATTTGTGATGATGTTTTACAAAAAGAAAGCGACTCCGCAAGATTTGGTTATGGCAATGAAGCTTCGTCGTCATCTGTTAAAAGCGAGTATGAATATGTACAAAATACAGAAAAATATACTTTGCCAATTCGCTTAAGAATTAATAAAACATCTGAAAAAAGTAATATTAATTGCTCTAGAAATTTGTCTGGAGCAAATATTAACACTCTAAAACGTCAAACAATGACCGTTCCATTTTAATAGTAATATATAAATATTAGTTATTTAATAATAATAAAAAAATATTTTTTAAATTATCTAAAAATACATAAGTATTATTTTTATTATAATATAATAGGAATGGTATAAAAAATGTCTATGAATCAATCTATTAAAAATATTACAAAATTTTCTCAAGATTTATCTTGTATTATTATGAGAAAAAAAGCTATAATTATGGTTAAAAATTACAGAGAAAAAAAGAAATATGATAATAAAAAGGTACATTTACAAAAATTTAGAAATGTGTTGTTGAAAAATAATAAATTTTGTGCTGGATATTGCGAAAACCCAATAAATTGTTATTGTATTAATAATTCAATTTAAAATTTTTTTATGAACTGTTTCAATTGCACCTTCAATCCAAGATTGCCTTTCACTGTATGTTTCTCCCAATATATGGATACCCTTTTTAATGAAAATTTCATCTATTTGTTTATTAATATTTTTTGAATTAATACCAACTTTCCAAAGGTGATCTCCTGAACTCCAGTAATGTAGTGAAATCCATTCTGGTTCTTTAATATTTTTTTCTGGAAACATATTATTTAAAATTCGTGTAATATGTTTTTTTATTGTCTTTTTATCATTAAAACTATTCCAATAATCTGTATTATAACTATCGCTATAACTTATTTGTATTATTCCATTTTCATAATCTATAGGTATAATAAATTGTAATTTATTATCAGTTAAAATTTTAGGCATACCTTTAAACCATACTTCAGTATATTTAGCATATATTCTTAATAATTTGCCATCATTCACGCTTTCTAATATATTTTTGTATTTATTAAAATATGGCATTTTTAAATAATCACATTTTGTAATTGTTAAATATAACTGTGAATATTTATAACTTTCTTTATTTATGATGTATGTTTTGTTATCGTCATTTATATCTGTAAGAGTAGAATTAAATATAATTTTAACTTTTTTTGTTAATAGATATTCATATAATTTATCACATAATATTTGTATACCGTTTTTAAGAACAAAAAAAGATTTATCAACCATATCAAAATCTTTTTTTATTGTCTCTAAAGCATTTTTAGAATTCATATCATAAAATTCGGTTATATACCCCATTGATATTTTTAACAATTCAACTTCATTTGAAGGAAGAAATAATGAAAAATAATTGTGTAGATTGTATATATTTTTATTAACATTCATTTTTTTATTTATAGCATATTTCCATAATTCTGTTATACTATTATAAGAAGATTTATAATATGTAAGCAATTCTTTCTCATTCATATATATGCCATTTATATAGTAGTTATTATTTTTATTGATATCAATAATTTCATCTGTTAAATTAAAATCTTTAATTAATGACATTACCTTTTTATGTTTTTTCCCTAATCTTCCAGCACCAACTGAATATTTAAAGCCATTATTTTCATAAGTATGTATACGTCCTCCTATACGATTAAGTTTTTCATATATTACAATATCAGCAGGGTTAATTTTTTTTATAGTAATTAACTTATAAGCTAAATATAGCCCAGTTATTCCAGAACCAATAATAACATGTTTCATGCTTCTAAAAAAAGAGTACATAATTTATAAAATCTTTTAAAAAAATAAAAAAGTTATAAATCACATTTTAAATAAAATTATGTACTCTTTTTCATTCAATATTATATAAAATAAAAAGTTATATATAATCATATATATGTATTATAAAAACGAAAAAGGATATTTAAACTTGTTAAAAGATGTCTTAACATCTGGAGAAATCAAAGATACACGTAATGGGAAAGTATATTCTAATTTTGGCATTTTAATATCATTTGATATAGAACATAATTCATTTCCTTTATTAACAACTAAAAAAATGTTTTTTAGAGGAGTTGTTGAAGAACTTTTATGGTTTTTAAGAGGTTCTGTAAATGCTAATGAATTAAAAGAAAAAAATATTAATATATGGACAGGAAATTCAACTCGCGAATATTTAGATAGTGTCGGATTAATAAATTATAAAGAAGGGGAGTTGGGACCTGTTTATGGGTGGCAATGGCGTAAATTTGGTAAAGATTATAATGAACCTGATAATAAAAATATGGGTAATGACCAAATTAGATATATTTTAGAGGAATTAATGAAACCAGATAATAGTCGCCGTGCTGTATTATCTGGGTGGAATCCAAATGATTTGGATAAAATGGCATTACCACCATGTCATATTCTATATATTTTTAATAAAACAAAAAAAGGATTATCGTGTCATATGACATTAAGAAGTTCGGATTTATTTTTAGGACTTCCATTTAATATAGCAAGCACAGGATTATTAACTAAAATATTAGCAAAAGTTTTACATATAGAAACTTCTGAAATATGTCTTTCAATATGTGATGCTCATATATACAATGAACATATAGACCAGGTAAAAATACAGTTAAATAATGAAATTTATGAAAGTCCTGATATTATTATTGATAAAATAGCTCCTTCTATTGAAACTACAATTGATGAAAAAATTAATTGGATAGAAAATCTTAAATTTGATGATTTTAAATTAACAAATTATAAATCACATGACAAATTGCCAGCTATTATGAAATAATATATATAAAAAAAAGATTAATTAATATTATTAAATGAATATATTATTTTATGGGTGGAATGGATGGATTGGTCGTCAATTCTGTAAATTTTTAGACAATAAAAATATTAAGTATATTAAAGCAAAATCTCGCGCAGATAACGAAGAAGATGTAGAAAAAGAAATTTTAGAAAATAATCCAACGCATATCATTTCATTTATTGGTAGAACTTATGGCGGTAATTATAATACTATTGATTATTTAGAACAATCTGGAAAACTTGTAGATAATATAAGAGATAATTTATATTCACCATTAGTATTATCTATTTTATCAAAAAAATATAATATACATTATACTTATTTAGGTACAGGGTGTATATTTTCTGTTGATGACCCACATACATCTAATATCGACGATGACGAGAAACCAAATTTTTATGGTTCTTCATATTCTATTGTAAAAGGTTATACTGATAGATTGCAACATTTTTTTAATGATAATACATTAAATTTAAGAATAAGAATGCCTATAGTAGGATATGAACATAATAGAAATTTTATTACAAAAATTCTAAAATATGAAAAAATTTGTTCTATGCCGAATTCAATGACAGTTCTTGAAGATATGTACCCTGTTATTTATGATATGATGCTTAATAAAACAACAGGAACTTTTAATATGGTAAATAAAGGTATCATATCACATAACGAAATTTTAGAAATGTATAAAAAATATATTGATAATTCATTTGAATGGAAAAATTTTACAATTGAAGAGCAAAATGAAATTTTGCTATCTAAAAGGTCTAATATACAATTATCAACAGATAAATTGTATAATTTATATCCGGACATTCCTGATATTAAAACATCGGTAGAAAATTGTATTAAAAATTATACTATTTCTAATTAATAATTTCTTCAAATTTATTTATATAATCTTGAATACTTCCATCATTAATTAATTCAAAATCACAAGGTAAATTCATATATTCTAATTCTGAACAATGTAAATCTTTATTAATATTAGAAGGTCTAATAATTCTAATTAATAAAATATCTAAATGTTTTATTTTTTCATATTCGTGTAAAAATCGTAAATCGGTTATAACATATCTTTTATTAATTTTTATTTTTGACAATAATATATTTGCGAAATAGTCTTTTTTAATATTTGGTATCAACTCTTGTATTTTATTTTGCAATACTTCTGTGCCAATAAATTGTAATGCTTTACGTGGCGTTATCCCCCATCTATCATCTATAATATCTTTTTCTATACCTTCATTATTGTTTGTACATTCATCTAAACCGACTTGAATATCATTAAAATTAAAAATCAATTTAACAATTTTTTTTAAAGGTTCGGCAAATGACAATTTTTCATATCCATATTTATTAATTATATGCTTTGCTAATAAATCTTTACCGCTTCTTTTAGCTCCACATATAGCTATTATTTTTTTCATAATATAATATATATATTATAATTTTAAATATAAAAAATATATAACATACAACACATATTAAATATACTTACATATTTAGAGTTTATTAATCTTCTTGATTAATCTCCTCGACCGGCATGTCCTTCTTTTTTATGTTTTTGCGTCCCGCTTTTTTTTTAATCTTATCTTCATTTTTCACTTCCACAATTTCACCATCAGGTTTAATATCATCATCTGCTTCTGGCTCGACATCCGCATCAGGCTTAGCCTCAGCTTCTGGCTCGACATCCGCATCAGGTTTAGCCTCAGGCTTAGCCTCAGCTTCTGGCTCGACATCCGCATCAGGATTAGCTTCAGGTACCACATTTTCATTTTGTTCTTTTTTGCGAATATTCCAAAGCTTGGCCAATTCTTCAAAAATCTTGGTTTTATCCATATCTGGATTTTCTTCCTTGATTTCAGCATACTTCTCTTTAACAAAGATATTATATGCTGAAGGAGCTCTTTTTTCTTTGACATTGCCATCCTCGTCCAACCTCTTCTTTCTTTTGGGTTTCTCGATATTGATGACCTTTGCTGCTTTTTCAGCAGCTTTAGCTTCCTTTATCTTTTCCTTTTGCTCCTTCCAAAATTGCTTGCAATACTCGTCGACATCTTTTTTTGTATTGAGAATATCGGGCATACTATCAATATAAGCCTTGAAGAGAGCATTGACAGAGGTCATTATTCTTTCTTGGTTGATTGAAAAGTTGTTTGGATTTCCTTGCTTGCTCTTGTAAGAAATTTTACGGAGTGATATTATAAGCCTATTGCTTAAAATAAATATAAGTGTGATAAAATCAATTTTTATTTATTTTAGAACATATTTATACATAATTTTAAACATTTAATAATAAAATTAAAAATTGATATTTAAGAATTTAGTTATTAATATAACTAACTAATTCTAATGTTTGAATCAAATAATTGCTGGGATATTCTTGATACTTATTATCAAAAAGGAGGTTCTCCTGAATCATCTAATCCATTAGTAAAACATCAAATTGATAGTTACAATAAGTTTATTGATACTACATTAGGTCAAATTATTGCTGGTTTTAATCCTATTAAAATAAAGGTTACAAACCCTAAAAATGACCTAAATTGTGATAATACTTATTGCATTTCTATTAATATTTTACAGCCCAGTGTTACAAAACCTTGTTATCAATTACCTGATGGAACGCAAAATATTATGACTCCTCATATTGCTAGAATGAATAATATGTCATATTCAAGCAGTGTCTATGTTAACGTTCATATTATAACAGAAGTAACTAATAAAAATGGAATGACAGAAAAATTTGATAAAACAGTAAATAATATATATATTGGAAAAATTCCTATTATGGTTAAGTCAAAATTATGTGTATCGAGTCAAATTCCAGGTTTATGTGAGGAAAATAATAATGAATGTATTTATGATTTTGGAGGATATTTTATTATTAATGGTAATGAAAAAGTTTTAATTTCTCAAGATAGAATTAATGAGAATAAAACACTCGTATTTCAACCAAATAATAATAGCGAAGGTTTATATGCCGAAATCAGATCAATTAATGACTCTTCGTATCTTCCTCCAAAAACAACCTGTTTGAATATGAGTGGGAAATTAAATCATATGGGTAGAATTATTCGCATTAATACATCTTTCTTACGGTCAGAAGTTCCTGTATTCATAATATTTCGTGCTCTTGGTATTATTAGTGATAAAGAAATTATATATCATATTGTTTATGATATTGACCAAGAAAAAAATGAAAGAATCATTAATGAATTAATGGCGTGTTGCGAAGATTCGTGTGATATCACTACTCAAGAACAAGCAGAAAATGTTTTAATCAAAATTATGATTGGAGCAAACAAAAACAATGAACATTCTGAAAATAGAAAACTTCTACATAATAATTTAACAAATGATTTTCTACCGCATGTTGGTAAATCTTATAGAAGAAAAGCATTATACGTAGGTTATATTATTCGCAAAATGATTAGAATATATTTGGGATATGACACTTATGATAATCGTGATTCTTATATTAATAAACGCGTAGATACTCCAGGTATTTTAATGAGCAATTTATTTCGCCAGTGTTATGGAAAAATGACAAAAGAGCTTAAATCCGCCATAGAAAAGGAGTTAGGATTATGGCGTGGAAATGCCAATACTCCTATTTCAAACATCATATCAGAAATTAGTATTCATAGATTTTTCAAACAATCTTTATTAGAATCGTGGATTAAATATTCATTGTCGACGGGAAATTGGGGAATTAAAAGTATGGGTACATTTCAAAACATTAAACAGGGTGTTTCACAGGTTCTTAATAGAATGTCTTATGCTAGTACTCTATCACATTTGCGTAGAATTAATACTGCAATGGAAAAGAATGGAAAATTAGTACAACCCCGTAAACTTGATAATTCACAAATAGGAATGATATGTCCTGCTGAAACTCCTGAAGGTAGTTCTGTTGGCCTTGTTAAAAATATGGCATTAAGTACAAGTATTTCAATTTCTATGAATAGCACACATATTCGCAAATTATTAGTAGAATTTGGTGTTGTTATTTATGACGATAATTATAATTTTAATGGAAATAATTCTTCCATAGAATTCTTAAAAAATATGGGTAATATTAAAAATGTTTATGTTATGGTTAATGGTGATATTATTGGATATTATAATAAACCACATGAATTATATAATAAATTAAAACATTATAAAAGAAGTGGCATTATTCATCCAATGACATCAGTTGTATGGAATATTCAGCGTTCTAATATCATTATTAGCACTGAAGCAGGAAGAATGTATAGACCATTATATATTGTAGATTATGATCATAATACTAATCAAAGAGTATTAAGAATTGATAAAATTTTAAAGAGAAAGCAAATTACATTTTCTGAATATATCAAAGATAAGCATTTTGATTATTTCATTGTACCAAATGAAACATCAAAATATCCTGACGATCCTGAAAGTTATATTGATGAAGAAGGTTTTATTGAATATTTAGATTGTGATGAAATAAATAATGCGATGATAGCAACATTTCCAAGCGAACTTTCTGAAGGAATTAAAGGAACAGCACTTCCACCTTGTTATACTCATTGTGAAATTCATCCAAGTCTTATTAATGGTATTTTAGGTGTTAATATTCCATTTAGTGATCATAATCAATCGCCGAGAAATTGTTATCAATGTGCTATGGGAAAACAGGCATTGGGTATTTATGCTAGTAATTTTAATAAAAGAATAGATACAATGGGTAATATTTTAAACTATCCTCAAAAATCTCTTGTATGTACTAAATTATCTAAATATACAATGGCACATAAATTACCTTCAGGTGTTAATGCTATTGTAGCAATAATGACCCATACGGGTTTCAATCAAGAAGATAGTATTATGGTTAATCAATCAGCTTTAGACAGAGGTTTATTTACAAGCACTTATTATAAAGCTGTAAGAGATGTTTGTAATAAAAATCATAGCACAGGTGAAGAAGAAATATTTACAAATCCCGAAAATAAATCAGTTCAAAAACCATATTCTTATTCAAAATTAAATAGCGACGGTTTTGTTCCAAAAAACACATATGTTAATGGTAATGATGTTTTGGTAGGAAAAGTAATGCCTAAAAAAATTAATGGTGAGATTGTATACAATGATAATAGTTTGGTTATGAAAAATAATGATGACGGATACGTAGATATGAATTATAATGGTATCAATAGTGAAGGATATAAATTTTGTAAAGTTAGAATTCGCAAAAATAGGAAACCCGAAATTGGCGATAAATGTGCTAGTTGTAGTGCTCAAAAAGGAACTATTGGAATGACATATAATCACCAAGATATGCCATTTACAAAAGACGGAATTGTTCCAGATATTATAATGAATCCTCATGCTATCCCTTCACGTATGACAATTGCGCAACTTATGGAATGTATTATGGGTAAAGCTGGGTGTCATATTGGTTCATTTGGAGATTCTACACCATATAATGATTGTTCAGTTGAAGATATTGCTAAAGTTTTGGAAATGTCAGGTATGGAAAGATATGGAAACGAAATTTTATATAATGGTCGTACAGGGGAACAAATAAGAACAGAAATATTTATTGGTCCTACATATTATCAAAGATTAAAACACATGGTTACAGATAAAATTCATTCTCGTGGTTCAAATGGTCCTATTGTTATGTTGACAAGACAACCAAGTGAAGGAAGAGCTCGTTCTGGTGGCCTGAGATTAGGAGAGATGGAGAGAGATTGTTTTATCGCACATGGAACATCTAATTTTCTAGCAGAAAGAATGCTTCATGTTTCAGATAATTATAGGGTATTTATTTGTAAATATTGCGGGATGCAGGCAAATGTAAACACTGATAAAAATATTTATAATTGTAAAAATTGTAAAAATAATACTGATATAGCACAAGTAAGAATGCCGTATGCCTTCAAACTTTTAAATCAAGAGTTATATACTATGAATATTATGATGAGATATGTATGTAATTAAATTTGATATATTATCTTATCAACAGCTTTATTAATATCTTTAATGTTTTTATTTGATAAATTAGTTATTTTTTGTATTAATATTTTAAAGAATATATCATTACAATATTTTTTATTATATAGTTCAGCTTCCTTAATTTTTATCATTTTATGTAATTCGAAATAGTCTTTATTATTTGCTAATATATCATCGCTTTTTTCATCAAAATACGGAATATCATATTTTTTAAACATTACTTGCATTTCATTATTTTTTAATAATTTTTCTCCATATACATTAATAAGATTTTGATATATATCTCTATATATTATATTATCATATACGGGACATACTATTTGTCTGTTTTTATATACTGTTGTATTATTTACTATATCGTCTATAAATACTATATATTGGCTAACATCTTCATTTGTATTATATTTTTTTTTTATATGTTCAGTAATATAATTTAAACTTTTTCCTTTATAAGGAATAGAATTTTCACGTGTATAATATGGTTTATTAAATTTTATTTTTGTAGCTTTTTCAATAGTTTTTATTAATACATTATTTGTCCATTCATAACTAGACATAGTATATACATAAAATTCGCATTTTTTAAATTTTTTTCTACAAAATTTTAGGAATTCTATAAAATATGGTCTTAACAATCCATTAAGCATATCATTATCAAAATTATATTTATAATTAATATTATTACTATTTATTAATTGTTTATTAATATCAATAACATTTTTATTGAATTGATGTTCTTTTAAAATATAGCTAACATCGCCAACAATTGTATTGTCTATATCAAAAACAAAAATATATGGTATTCTTTTCATTATTCTATATATAACATAAACATAATATATATATTAAATGGAGAAATCTTCATATTATAATACACCAACATTTTCTTTCGCAAATAAAGAATATAAATGTAAAATATTAGATATATATGATGGTGATACTATAAATTTAGGGCTTTTTATCGAAGGTTTTAATGTAGTTAAATTAAACGCAAGGTTAAATGGTATAGACACACCTGAGTTAAAAGGAGAACAAAAGAATCTTGGAATAATCGCAAGAAATTATTTAATAAATATACTAACTAATATTTCAATGGATAATAATAAAGAATATACACGTAAAGAAATAAGAGAATTAATATATAATTCAAATAATAATTTTATAGATGTCAAATTTGGTGATTTTGATAAATACGGTAGACCTCTCGTGATTATTTATAAAGATGGTATAAATATAAATAATGCGATGATAGTAGGAGGCTACGCTAAGAAATATAATGGTGGTAAAAAAGAAGATTGGGAGGATTAAGATAATATTATCGCTATTATATAAAAATATTTAGATATTATAATTAAAGCAAAATAATATGTATAATAATTTACATTCTATGTTTGGATGTTATGGTTATGTTGATTATTATTTTACTAATAATTTTTTATTGCAAAAAGAAATTGATAAATTAAAAAAAGAGTTAGAAAATGAGAAAGAAAAATCTTGCAAATTTAAAAAACTTTATAATAATAAACAGTTAGATTTTTTAGAATTAAAATATAATTTTGATATTTTAAAAGATAAATATTATAAAATAAATAATATTTGTGATGTAGATTTTGAAGAATATGAAAAGATATAAGAAATAATTGTTTAATATTATTAAATTAATATGTATAAAGATCTTGAAAGTTTATATAAAATGCGATTTTCATCATTGTTATATATTTTGAATAGTGATAATAAATGTAAAAAAGAGGTTCTAAAATATGGTGGAACGCAATATTGTATTAATGATGATATTAATACAATTGATACATGGAGTGTCCAACATAATGAAAATGGAATTTCACCAAATATTCCAATTAATTCCAGTGATACACCATATGGAATTAATCAACAAAGATTAGAAATTAGAGGATATTAAAAATACTTAAATATTAAATCATTTTAATATTATAATAATGGAACGTGCTATTGAACTTTCTAATATTAGTAATGGGGGACCTTTCGGTGCTGTAATAGTTGATAAAAATGGAGATATTATAGGAGAAGGACATAATGAAGTAACTGTTATAAATGACCCAACAGCACATGCTGAAATTGTTGCTATAAGAAGAGCTTGCAATAACTTAAAAAATTTTAACTTAGAAGATTGTATTATATATACAAGTTGTGAACCTTGTCCGATGTGTTTATCTGCGTGTTATTGGGCAAGAATAAAAAAAATATATTATTGTAATACTAAAGAAGATGCCGCGAATATCGGTTTTAGTGATGATTTTATATATGAAGAATTAAATAAAACAAAAGAATATAGAAGTATTAAAATGGAAAAAATGGAATATAATGACGCATTAGAAGTATTTAAAAAATGGAATAATAACGAATCTAAAATAAAATATTAATTACTTATTTTTTATAAATTATATTTAGGTATTTTGATATAGTAAAACTATATATAAAAAATTGATTTAATATATATTATGTTTATATATATAACTTAAAATGAGTAAATACAATTGTGAAAAGTGTGGGAAAGAATTTAACAAAAAATCTCACTATTCTGCGCATACTAATAAAATAAATCCGTGTGTTGTTGAAAATAAAATAAAAGAAATGATAAATAATACTGATAAAGAAAAATTAATTCAAATTAAAAAAACTTCACCAAGTAATATAATTAACAATATTGAAAATATTTATGATAATAAACTCGTTAAAGATGTCCTTACAAAAAAAATACATATCCCCAAACCAATTTTAAAATGGGTTGGTGGAAAAACTCAAATAATAGATAAACTTATAACGAATTTTCCAGTTGAAATAAATAATTATCGTGAAGCATTTTTAGGAGGAGGTAGTGTTTTATTAACTTTATTATCTTATGTTAAAAGTGGGATTATAAAGATACAAGGTAATATATATGCATATGATTTGAATGAACCATTAATTTATATCTATAAAAACATTCAGACACACCATAATGAATTATATGATATACTGCAAACTATTATTAAGGATTTTAACGAATGTGGAAATGGAGAAATAAATAGAACACCGGCAAATATAATAGAAGCAAAAATCGCAAAAGAAAATTACTATTATTGGATAAGAAGTGAATATAATAAATTATGCTTAAATGATAAAAAAAGTATATTAGGTTCCGCTATGTTTATATTCTTAAATAAAACTTGCTTTAGAGGAGTATTTAGGATTGGACCAAAAGGATTTAATGTTCCATATGGACATTATAATAATCCAGAAATTATAAACAAAGAACATTTAGAAGAAATAAATAGTTTAATTCAAAATGTAGTATTTGAATGCTGTGATTTTAATACATCACTAACAAATGTTGAATCTAATGATTTTGTATATCTTGACCCTCCATATGCTCCCGAAACAGATACTTCATTTGTAGGATATACCGAAAATGGGTTTAACATAGAAAACCATAATAATTTATTTAAATTAATACATGTTTTAACCGATACAAATAAAAAAATAATGTTAAGTAATGCTGATGTTAGTTTAGTGCGTAAAAACTTTACAAATGAAAAATATAGCATATTATCAATTTTATGTAAAAGGTCAATTAATTCCAAAAATCCAGAAGCAAAGGCAAAAGAAGTTATTATAACGAACTATTAAACCATGTATCTAATGTTTCAAAATAGTTTTCATCGTCGCCAAATAAAACCGCAATATTAGTCTCTTTAAATATTGTATTTAATATTGTATATTTTTTTTCATTTGAAATAAGTTTATTTTTCAAAAACTTGCTTACACAAAATCCATAAAACACCTCAAACTCAGCACCCAAAACTAATTCATATTCTCTTTTAAGTGAGGGTCCCGACCATAATTTAGTTTCTACTGAACCCTCTACATTTTGTTCTTTTTTTTCCAATATTTTTATTACTTTTCTACCGTTTTTATATTCAATAATATATGCTTCATCGGGGCATCTAAACAAATCAATATTGTATTTATTTTTCATATAAATTTTAAGTCCATTTTGCAATACGAATACGATTATTTTATCTTCAAATGTTTTTGATAAATAATAGTCATATGCTTTTTTGGGATTTTTTGTAAAACTATTTTTGGTGTATCCCAATTCTAATAATCTTTGCTGATTATTAGTTTTTTCTTCAAACTTTTTCCCATAATAATTAGTATTCGCACCACCAGCACCAGTCCCTTTATTAATAATTAATTGGGTATTTTCTTCTGTTGTGTTCAGAACACTCATCCTTTATATAATGTAATACTTAAATAAATAATGGTATATTTGTTTATCAATTTTTATTTAAAAAATAATTCAACAATATATGCCTACACATTAAAGTAATGATTATAAATTAATAGCATTTCAATATTATTTAGTTTAAGATAAAATTAAAAGGTGTTAAATGGTGTAAAAATTGATGTTCTTATATTACACATATATAATATTCAATATGTCATTTAATTATGAATATGAAAAATATCTATGTGAAAAAGAAAAAATTAAAGAAACTGTTGAAAAATATGGCGTAGCAATAGTTAAGTTATTAGATATAGTTGAATGTGAAGAAATGATTAAAAATAAATGGGAATTGCTAGAACATTTGACTAAAAATTTTGATATTCCAATAGATAGAAATAATAAAGAAACATATAAACAAATTTATGAATTATTTCCTAATCATAAAATGTTGCTACAGCATTGGAAAGTAGGACATTCAAAATTGGCGTGGGAAGTAAGACAAAATCCAAAAATTATTGACGCGTTTGCTAAAATATGGGGTACAGAAGATTTAATTACAAGTTTTGATGGTGTTAGTATATATATATTAGATAAACCAGTAAGAGAAGCAAAATCTTGGTTTCACGTAGATCAAAGTTATAAAAGAAATGAATTTGAATGTATTCAAGGTTGGGTTAATGCTTATGATACAAATGAAGGGGACGCAACATTAATTATAATGGAAAATAGCAATAAATATCATGGAGAATTTCAAAAAGAGTTTAATATTACAGATAGTAAGGATTGGTATAAATTACAAAATAAAGAACAATATGAATTTTATATTTCTAAAGGTTGTCGTGAAGTAGCAATTAAATGTCCTAGAGGATATGGAGTATTTTGGGATAGTAGAACACTACATTATGGAAATCCTGTACAAAAAACAGCAAGTAATGATTATAATTATAGATGTGTTGTATATATATGTATGACACCAAGATCATTCGCTAAAAAAAAAGATTTAGAAAAAAGAAAAAAAATATTTGAAAATTTAAGAATGACATCTCACTGGCCACATAAACCTAAAATGTTTTCAAAAATGCCAAGAACCTATGGTAAAAATATACTTAATATTGCGGATATTGAAAATGTGAATGAATACATTACATGTGATGGCATGAAACTTATTTAATTATTATTTAATATATACACATTATAAGATAAATATGTAGCATATATTAACCATAATATATATAATATATAACCTAAAAAAACATATACGGCATATTTCATATTAGATGGTCTATAAATATAAAATTGTAAAAATGTTAATATGGACAATATTAATGTTATTACAATAATTATAAAACTATTTAGTAAACCATTTTCACTAAAAAATACAGGAATATATAAAAAGTTAAATATTAAAGCAAGTGTTGGTAATATCCAATATATTAAATTTTTAAAATATATATTAATTCCACATTTAGAAATACCTATTGGTTTACAATGAAAATCGTATAATGTCAAACTATATACGCCACCAATAATAAGATATAATATAGGCCATACTATTCCAAATAAATAACTTGGTGGGTAAAATTTAGGTTTTATGAGATTTTTATATTTATCTTCTTTCCATTTTTTTCCATATATTCCACCTATAGTCATGCCAATAATTAATGGTAAAAAAATAATTAAATAATATATAATATTAACTATTATTTTAGTATTTTTATTACTTTTATAACAATAAAGATTACTTATACAATCTAATTTATTTACCATCTTCTAATATATATTAGAAGAATTATTGCATATTATTAAAATCTTTCCAATCTTTATTAATAGTACGTTTATTTTTATTTGAATATTGTCTATCCCTGTTTTTATTTTCAAAATTTTTATTTTTTTTAATAATACCAACATCTGTAGTATCAGATTTATTCTTAAACTCTCTTGGAATTTTGATAACATCACCAATATCGTCATGTTTTCCAACAAAGTTATTAAACATACGAGAGTTGATTTTGTAGCTTGAAGTCATTTAGTTAATAAATAAAATAAATGAGACCTATCAATTTTTATTTTTCTTTATAAATTTAATTAAATATTTTTATTATTGTTAGTCGTCATAATATCTCTTAAAAAAATTTAAAATAAAAAATATATATATCACATATTAATATAATAATATATTTACATATATATCATTTGTTGCCGATGAGCTTTAATAATATTATAAGTCAAATCATTAACACATTCGGCATTTAACTTATATATAAGTTTCTTAATAATATTATTTAATATATTTTTTTGTTCTTTTATATCATAGCTATATATGTATATAGCTATGTTTTCACAGTCTTTTTCATAGTCTCCTATAAAACTAATAGCATATTTTTCATACCAATTTTTAAGAAGTACATTATGAATATTAAATAATTCAATAATATTAAGATATTTTAACCAATCGATTACTTTTTTAACTTTTCCATAATGTTGAATTTCATTTAAAAGTGATACAGGTGGGACGCAAATATATTTCATACATTCATTTAAAATGTCGTCAGGTAAGCTATCAATAAGCTTATTTATTTGCTTTTTACTAAGATTATGCATCAAAGTATAATATATCTAAATATATCCATATATTATCAATTTTTAAGCATATTGAGACATTTGAGTTCATAATTATATTTATAAAATTATGTACTATTTTATTGATTTGTTAAATATTTTGTCCTAATTTTATAAAAAATTGATAATAGTTAATATTTTAAATCATATTAAAAAAAGAAACAAGGTATAACATATTGCTATGTGGGTAAAAAAAGTAAGTTAAAAAAAATTTATAGAGTAGCTTTACATAGTAAGTAAAAAGGAAAAATAATTTATATTATTAAGAAGACAATCTGTCAAGAAACCGCAAGGTAGAATCGCTGATAATATAAATTACCTTAGTAACGGGTTATAATTAGTTTTTTTTACTTGTAATATTCCCTCCTCTTAATCTTAATACTAAATGAAGTGTTGATTCTTTTTGAATATTATAATCTGCTAATGTTCTGCCATCTTCCAATTGTTTACCGGCAAAAATTAATCTTTGTTGATCAGGGGGTATTCCTTCCTTGTCTTGTATTTTACTTTTAATCATATCAATTGTATCAGATGATTCAACTTCGAGAGTTATAGTTTTACCTGTCAATGTTTTTACGAAAATCTGCATAATACTTTTAATTTATAATAATGATTATTTTTTATATCTAATTTATTGTAATAATTTTTTTTTAGTTATTTCACTAGGGTCCCAAGATATATATATCATATTATTATTCGGTTCTGGTAATAATTGTACAAATAATCCGTTTTTTCTTAAAGAATCTACTACATAAGGTATACAATCACTTATTTTATATAATGGTTTTCCATACATATAATAAGGTATTTCATAAAAAATATTCATACCACCAATAGAAGCCGTATTTTTTATTTTACTATGACATGTTTCTATTATTTTATCAAAAGTTTGATATTTAACTTGATTTTTTTTATCTTTTAAAGTATATAATTCAGCTATAGATAATCTTGGGGGCATTTTAATTTATATATATAATTTTAATTTATATATATAATTTTAATTTATATAAGTTGTTTTATTTCGCTATTTTCTAAATCATCCTGTGTTAGCATAACATTTTTATCATCGACTGGGATATCTTTTTTAACAGCTTTATTTTTATTTAAACCTTTGTTATAAATACTTTGAATTATATCAGAATTTATAGCATAATTAAAATATTTAATATCACCAATTTTCAATATATGTTCTTCATCTATTTTTGACGTATCAAAAAATTGTGTTTTAACATCCGAATTTGATATTATTGAAAATAATTTTGGATTTATATAAAGTGGAGATTTGTTGTCTTTATGTGTTGCTGCATATACATCATAAATACTTTTATCTTCACTTAAATTATATGCTTTAGTACCAGTATATTTAGTTTCTACTTTATTATCAAATACCAACATGCCATTTAAATAAATTTTACATAAAGAGCGATTATTTGATAATATATTATTAGTGTCGGCTACTTCCTTCATGACTATTGAAACCATAAACCATTTTTTATCTATATTTATATCCCATATACCTAATAAATTTTTATTTTTATCTTTAAATAATGATTTATATTCAAGATCCTTACATGTTTTATATATAGAATCATTTTGGTAAGAATCGGGCGATAAAATATTATTATAATCAATAGCTATAGCACTATTGACACCATCTGTATTTAATCTTATTAATGGATTTTTAGTTAATATTGTTGGTAAAATAGTTTCGTGACCATAATAAGAAGAGCAATTATAATTATAATCAGTATTATAATAGTATAATTTTTCACCTTTAAATATCAATGCGACGTCTCTACCATTATTATCAGTATCCATAAGTTTTTTCAATTTATCATTATCTATGTATATCCAAAAATTATATGAATATTCAGCACCTCCTTGTTGATTTATAGAAGGACGGATATCAGCATAATTATTATGTGATTTATTATTTGTATTATATTTCCATTCATTTGAGTTTCCAAAATCATAAATACCTTCTATAATATCTATCTCTTTACGTATGTTATTTTCACCACTAAACATTTTTTGTAACTCCATTACATATATGTTATATGCTACATATCCCATTAATAATAATACAATTAATGATATAATTATTTGTTGTACGGCACTATCCTCCATTATTAATTTTACTTATCTATTTAAAATATGGAAATAAAAATAAATTATATTAATTTTAATTATTTGAAGAATTAGCATTCAATTTATATATAGGGTTTCTAATTCCGTAAGCTCCTATTCCAAGAGATGCTAGAATACCGTTTATAGGACCGCTACGATATTCTTTATAAATATCATTTTTATTTAATTCATAATTAAATATTGTAAATTTACTTAATAAACCAGAGAAACCTATTAAACCACTTTCAGAAGAATTATCTTCACCAACAAATAAGGAACCTTCGCAATCAAAATTTAATTTAGATAGTTCTAATGGAGCAAATATTCCGCCAGTTTTGAAAGTATGATTTTTATTGAAAGAACCATCAACATATGATGTTATTGAACCACCTGCTAAATCACTAACGACAAAAGCAACATGTACCCATCTTTGTATAGGTATATAATCTATAGTGAATCCTGAAGCAACATTATTATAGCTATAAAATTCTGGTTCTACATTACTAATATTGACTGTTGATATAGCATTTTCATCTTCATCATTCATGAAAGGAAATCTAATATGTAAACTGTTTTTATTTTTATCTAAAATAATTAGTGGCGAACATTTTTTAATATTACTTTTATTTTTATTATTGCTTATGCGTGCTACATGTCTATATTTGCCACCACCGGTATTAATATCAAATATATATATCCAAAAACAATAGGTGCGTTTTATACCATTACCACTTTCTAACTTTTGATTAAATTTAAGTTCCTGTAATGTATTACATATTAATGGAACATCAGAACCAGGTATTAATAATTTTTGTTGATACAAAACTGAATCAGCAATAATAAAATATATAATATAACCTACAATAGATGCGACAACTAATAATGCTATCATTAAAAATAATACAGATGTATTATCTATAAGCGTTTCCATTATAGCATTCTTGGTATTTTGTACGGATGTATTACTTATATTATTCGATATAGATGATGCTGTGTTACTTAATAAACTACTTGTATTATTAACAATTTTATTATTTTTAATAATATCTGTTGTATTTTCAACGGCGTTTTTAATATTATCTCCTATAGTATCTAATATTCCATTATTTTGTGGCACATCTCCCATATTTTTATTTAATTATTCTAATTAAAGGAAATAAATTTTCTATTGCATAAATTAATATGATAATTTGAAATTTGATAATATGGAAAATTACTTTTATTATATATTAATTTAATGTTTTTTTTTTGCAATGATAAATAACTTAATATTTTTGTAAAATTTCCCATATTGTTTATTATATTTTTTTTATATTTTAAAAAAGATAATAAATATATATAAGAAGTGAAAATACTTATCGCTATATCTATGTTATTTTTATACATATAATAATCATATATACATATTATATCCATAAAGTTTTTATAAAATTCGTTTATTTTTTTGCTAACACAATTTCTATTCTCCAAATCTTTAATTAAATTTTCGTGAAATTTAAGAGGTATCATCCATGTATCTTTAATAATTAATTTTTCTATTTTTTCTCTATTAAAATCTTTAGGATTATTATAATATAATATATTCATATCTGTATAATCATCAATTATATCATAGTATATATTATCATTGTATTTATCAATATCATTAAATATTTTTTCTAAATTACCATTAGAAGATTTATATAGTGTATCAATATTTTTAATATTTTTTTTATTTAAAATTACTTCAATATCTTCATAGTTAGGTTTAGTTAAATAATATATTTTACAACTTTTTTTAATTTCTCCCATTTTTTTTATTATATCGTTGTTTGTTATACAAATAATAGGAATATTCTTTATTTTTCCTTCGTTTAATAATTTTAGTAAACATGTATTAATAGTTTTATCAGCTATAAATATACTATCAAAATTATCAATTATTATAACCTTATTTCTTATATTATTAGTTAATATTTGAACGAGCGATGAACTTGTTTTTTTAGAAATGATATCTTTTAATTGTGCCGAACTATAGCAATTATTATTATCTATTATTGTTATTTCATAATTTAAATGGTTACATATTGTATTTATACTATATGTTTTACCGATACAACTATCCCCTGAAATTATTATGCAACTATTATTTGATATATTTTTTTTATAATCAAAATTTATTAGCCAAGACATTATTTCTCTATATGATGTATGATTGCCACATAAACATTTTATAAATTCTTCCATAATAAATTATAATAATAAATTATATATATATCATTTCTATAATTAAAATGATTAAATATAATATTAAAGCAAATAATGGTAATACTAAGATGACCGGTAAAAAGGTGGTTTCGTCATCTATTTTATATCCAAATTGTTTCATATTACCATCTTTATTAAACATCACATAAGGTTGTGATAAAAATATAATTATAACAATAATTAAATATACAAATAGTGATACTATTCTTCTTGATATCATTCTTTATCTATTATTTTAATAAGGAAAGAAAAAAATGAAAATAATTATTATATTATTATTCATATTATTTATATTAACATTATACTATATTATAAATAATTATAGAGATATTATATGTAAAAATATTGAAAAATTTAGTATGAATGAAGTTTATGTTACTGATAATCAAATGAATATTTTTGGATCAATATTAATAGAAACGGATAAATTAGCAGATTTAATAGATGATGTAAAAAAAACAAATAAAATCGATGGTGATATCATAGGTGTTGAGAATAAAAATATTACTCTTGTTATAGATCCATATATCAATAATTATATATTAAAAAATAATAATGAAGTTGAAAAATATGATGATGGTATATTTGTTTGCATTAGCACAATAAGACTTGGAATAGAAAAATGTTTATGGGAATTGAAAAACAAAACTGTAGCATACGTATCTATGACAGATTATTTATTTATTCAAGCATTTATCAAAGGATATAGACAAGATGTTGATAAAATAAGATTAATTAAAATTAATCCAATTGATTTAAAAACAAAAGATAAACTTTTCGATTATTTATTCACATATGTTGTATTAGATAGTAATTATATGAATTTTATAAAGGAACAAAAGTATTTTATAAATGGCTTAGATGACGTTGATATTAATAGGATTAAAGCGTTTTACCCTTTTATAGAAGAATATTATGGCAATATAAGACAGTTATTTAATAAAGATGAAAATGATAAAAAATATGATGTATATTTGAGCAATAAATATAGTTTAATTCCTAAGATGAAAATGGATATTGTTAGAAATGTTGAAAATTTTATTACTCGTCTAGAAATGCCATCCGATTATTTAGAAAATGTAGATAGAAATTACGATAATTCTAAAGATAATAATTCAAGTAAAGTTAAATATGGATGCTATGGAAATGAGAAAATTAATAATAAATTTGCTTGTGATTCTTTATATAATTATGATGGTACGCAAAAAAATTATTTTAGTAAATGGGACAAAAAATGTTCTACAAATGATGATTGTCCTTATTATAAATCCAATAAAAACTATCCAAATGAAAGAGGTGGTTGCAAGAATGGATACTGTGAATTTCCTGTAGGAATACAAAGAATTGGATTCACAAAATACGTTGACCATAATGTTAATAGTCCTTTATGTTATGATTGTATTGATACAACAGATTATAATTGTTGTTCTACTATTAAAAAACCAAATGATAACAAAGATTATGTATTTGAAAATGATTTTAAAGATAGAAAAAAATATAATTTAAACACAATAATTTCCTTATTAGATTATAGAGACTCATAAATATGAATAATAAATACGTTACATATTCATTTAATTTTATATCTATATTTTTAGTCATTATTATATATATATTTATAATGTATAATTATATTATTGATAAAAATGATAAAGCTGATGTTGTTGAAAATTTTAATATGAATGAAAATAAAACAAGGTATGAAAATATTTTTAAATATAAACCTTCAAATGCAAGAATTATGTATAATAACACAGGAGATTTACCTTGGAACAGACATTTAATTAATTCTAGTATTCCATATGATATTAATATTAAAAATGAAGCGCAAAACGTATATTATTATGAATATGATAATAATACGTATAATAATAAATTAAAATTATTATTTAAAAATAATTGTAACGATATTATAATAGCTGTTGAAGGTAATAAATGGGGTGATTGGATAAATCCAAAAATAATAAACGATAATGAAACAGAAAAAATAATATTAGATTATTATAATAATATTATAAAGTTTATTACAAATAAAATAAATGATGGTACTATGAATTTGCCCGGATACGATGAACAAATAAAAATACAAATAGTTCATGATATTTTATTGAGATATAGAATTAATCAAGATAAAACTGATTATTATATGTTTGATATTGATTTAATATTATATCGTCCTGGTAAATTTCAAGGAAAACATGTTAAAATTATAGCAATTTCTAATAATTATACTATAAATATTATATTTTCTAAAATTATAGGTGTTATATCTGAAGATAATATTGTATTACATCCATTTAAAGGATATGATATAATGAACAAAAATAATTTTAATCAATATGTACCAATGAAATATGGAAGTGTTGAAACAGATTTTCAAAATAGCAGTGATAATACATTTGAAATTAGCGATGATTATGCAAATAAAGAGATTGAAAATATTTTATATAAAAAATTATTAAGAGAAAATATACCAGAGGATGTAGATATAAGTAATAATAACTATATACCATTGCCTGGAGAAATTATCAAGAGAGACAGGTGCAGGTTTTAGTAAAATTTATAATATTATTATAAAAATCTTTATCATTTCTTATGTATATAGGTATATATTGATATGGTAGTAAGGTAATATAATTTAATTTATTCTTTTTTTTCATAATATTTAAAATATGTTATTATATATTTATATAAAGAACATAATTCTTAAGATATTTTAAATATTAAATATTCTATGAAAATTTTTTTGATAAATTTATTCTATGCTATTTTTACTAAATTTATAGATACAACCAAATTCATCATAATTATTGGAACATTCTTTGAATTTATCTACTATATATTTTTCTATTTGAAATGGCTTTATATGTAAGTTTTTCGGAACCCATTTTAATGATGACATATTAGAATTATGTGGATACCCTTGTTTATTCTCTTTTATTTCATGATGAGTTAGAAAAACGAAACAGTCGGAGTTTTTAATTATATTGATAATCTTAATATTATCATCCATAGATAAATGCATCATTGTATGACGAAATATAAATAAATCACAACTGGGTATTTCTTTAAAATCTAATATATTTTTTTGATGACTCATATTCTTCATTATGAATAAGTATAATTTATTTTTTAATTGGATCTATTCTTTTAATATTTTTAATATCAGTCCATTTTATTTCTTTTATATTGTTTTGGTGTTTTTGTGAAAATATACTCCAATAAATCTGACATTCAGGTTGTTCATCTTCCATACATTTTTCATAAACATTATCAAGTAATTCTTTAATATTTTCTCTATTAATAAATATTAGCAATCCTGTATTACATACTCTAACATTTTCACTATATTCATTTGTTGATAAAATATTTTTAATAAATTTTTTTGTTTTATCCATATTTTTAACATATCTTGATTGACCCATAGCCGCAGAAACTTCATGATATACGGATGTTTTAATTGAAGGTGTTTGTCTAATTATCAACGATTTATCAAGATTATTATTAATTAATGTTTTTATTTCTTCAATTGTAGCATTAGACACATTTTCTTTATGATCAAAATATATAATTGTTTTTGCATTTTGAAATTGTGGGTAATCATCTAAAAATTTTAAAAATTTTATATATTTGGATTGCAGTGATGATATTATAATGTTGTCACTTAATACATTATTTACAAAAACATAATTCCACCCTTTATTTATAATTTCATTTTTTAACTCACTATTATTAGTGAAAAAATAACTGTTTTTAGTATCTGGTGACTGATGAACATATTTAAATTCTTTTCCAAATATACAACTTATAATTAATAGATTATCCATCTAATTATTACATTATATAAATATAAAAAATATGTACTCTTTTTAATAGTAAATGGAATCACCTAATAGTTTATTAAATAAGGTTATGACGCTTCAAGCAAGTATTAAGCGAAAAATACAACAAAAAAAAACTTCAAGAAATACAGATAATTCAGCATTATTTTTAAAAACACATTTAATTGAAAATAAAACAAAGAGGATACAAAGCTTTTTAAAAAGTAAATTATTAATTGATAAATACAAATTAATAAATAGAATAGATTACTATAATTATATTTCAAATAAAATAAAAAATATCACAGATAATGAATGTTTAGAAGAAAATAGAGATTCAGGTGGTGGATATAACGTTAGAAAAATAATTAATTTAGAAAGACCTATTGGTTCGGTGGGGTATAACGGCAGTATTTATATAACCTCTATAAAAAATACATTAGGAACATTTCCAATAGCAACCAAACTCATGGAGGATAATGAAAATAATAGAAACGAGGTTTCTTTAATGAATCATATTACCAAAAATATAATACTAAATAGATATTCTAAACATTTCTTAATTATGTATAAAAGTTGTACTTGTAATATAGATACTTTTCCAAAAGAAAGAAAATTATTTGCTATTAATGAAATAGCAAATGGTGATTTAAATGTTTTGATAGACGATCCTAAAATAATTAAAAACAAACGATTAGTTTTTAATTTATTATACCAATGTTTTATATCGGTTGCCACATTTCATAATTGTCTTAATAAAGTTCATCAAGATATACATGCAGGTAATTTTTTATGGCAGAAAAATAATGAAAAAGGCTATTATCATTATAAAGTAGATGAAGAAGATTATTATCTGGAATCTTGCGAATATAATATAATGTTATATGATTTAAGTTTTGCCAAAGATATTAGGTCAAAAAAAAG